>Ga0209099_1000048_pt1 | contig 132616 bp, 93 predicted proteins | sample AD_JPNHW2_MetaG_FD_184430 | JGI IMG/M metagenome (GOLD analysis project Ga0209099, IMG submission 184430) | Active sludge microbial communities of municipal wastewater-treating anaerobic digesters from Japan - AD_JPNHW2_MetaG (SPAdes) (version 2) | ecosystem: Engineered > Bioreactor > Anaerobic...
AGGATTGAAACTAATCACCCTGGATGTAAAAGGCAAAGCTGAACTGGATTTTTATCCTACTATCCATTAAAACAAGGATTGAAACACCTTTCTACCGCTATGGATTTGGTGGGCAAAGCTATTTTTATCCTACTATCCATTAAAACAAGGATTGAAACGCACTATGGCAGATAGCTCCATAACTGCCTCTTTCACATTTTTATCCTACTATCCATTAAAACAAGGATTGAAACCTGTTTCGGGATAGATATCAAAGAAATTCATCTGAATTTTTATCCTACTATCCATTAAAACAAGGATTGAAACGTATGCTTATCGGTTTCCCAGATACTTTATCAAGAATATTTTTATCCTACTATCCATTAAAACAAGGATTGAAACTGTCAAGTAAGATGGATAAATTAGATGGTATAAAATAATTTTTATCCTACTATCCATTAAAACAAGGATTGAAACCGAGATGAAGTCAATCCTATATCAGCATTAAAAACAAATTTTTATCCTACTATCCATTAAAACAAGGATTGAAACATCTAAATCAAACATCTAAGAAGCCACTGCTGGAATTTTTATCCTACTATCCATTAAAACAAGGATTGAAACTCCGAGATATGAATATGACAACGATCTTGGCTATCTCATTTTTATCCTACTATCCATTAAAACAAGGATTGAAACCACCAATATCGATGATGCGGATTTCTTGCATATTTATTTTTATCCTACTATCCATTAAAACAAGGATTGAAACTACGATGGCGTGACATAGGCTGCGAAAATATGGCTCAATTTTTATCCTACTATCCATTAAAACAAGGATTGAAACAACGAAGGATAATAACTGGACGGGCTATTAAGCGAGATTTTTATCCTACTATCCATTAAAACAAGGATTGAAACTGCGATATTGAATATCCGCTTAATCCAGAGATTGTAATTTTTATCCTACTATCCATTAAAACAAGGATTGAAACTGCTGCGAAAATTGTGTGGTTTTTCTGGAATTTCCAGATTTTTATCCTACTATCCATTAAAACAAGGATTGAAACCCGAGTAAGGGTATATCCCAATCATCCCCATACTCGATTTTTATCCTACTATCCATTAAAACAAGGATTGAAACTGCTTGGGGTAAACTGAATACAAAAATATCAGAAATATTTTTATCCTACTATCCATTAAAACAAGGATTGAAACTCATTGGGTATGCATAGTTTCGCATATATGACATTCCATTTTTATCCTACTATCCATTAAAACAAGGATTGAAACAAGAAGTAATTTCATCAATGCGTCTATTGATATTTTATTTTTATCCTACTATCCATTAAAACAAGGATTGAAACTTGGCTATCAAATTGCCGAATTCCCCCTCTTTCAAATTTTTATCCTACTATCCATTAAAACAAGGATTGAAACAATTAGAGAAGACATATTGGAGGCGTTTGCCCCGTCAAATTTTTATCCTACTATCCATTAAAACAAGGATTGAAACTAGGAACAGAAGGAATATCAAAAGCTCCCGGAGCTATTTTTATCCTACTATCCATTAAAACAAGGATTGAAACATTCTTTCTCATATCTCGCTCTGTCTATCATTGCTTTATTTTTATCCTACTATCCATTAAAACAAGGATTGAAACATTGTGGATATTTTCGGATGTCACTCCCTCATTATATTTTTATCCTACTATCCATTAAAACAAGGATTGAAACTTTTCATCTCCTTAAACTGCTGCTCCAACCGGTTACATTTTTATCCTACTATCCATTAAAACAAGGATTGAAACCGTGGCAGGAATCCACCCTGCATCTACCTGTTTTGATTTTTATCCTACTATCCATTAAAACAAGGATTGAAACCCATTCCTCTAATAACGGTTTTTTGCTTGATTGATTGATTTTTATCCTACTATCCATTAAAACAAGGATTGAAACTATTCGTCATTTGCATCCATTCCGGACGAGCTTGGAATTTTTATCCTACTATCCATTAAAACAAGGATTGAAACTTCATTGATTGAGGAATTGACATTATTAAGGGATAAATTTTTATCCTACTATCCATTAAAACAAGGATTGAAACCTGTATCTCCGATTATATGCGTTGGATCTGCTTTTAATTTTTATCCTACTATCCATTAAAACAAGGATTGAAACAGTGCCTTAAACACTTTGTATTTGCTTGCCAAATCATTTTTATCCTACTATCCATTAAAACAAGGATTGAAACAATATGCCTTTAGCTCAGGAAATAGTACATGGAAAATTTTTATCCTACTATCCATTAAAACAAGAATTGAAACATCCACACCAATTCCTACAGTGTGGAATGCGTTTTATTTTTATCCTACTATCCATTAAAACAAGGATTGAAACTCAAACCTTTCCCCGAGACAATTAATCCTGTAGTAAATTTTTATCCTACTATCCATTAAAACAAGGATTGAAACTTAGAGGAATGGCAAGAGAAGCAAGTCAATCAATTCATTTTTATCCTACTATCCATTAAAACAAGGATTGAAACTCAACAGCTATGATGGAACAACACAAAAAACATTGAATTTTTATCCTACTATCCATTAAAACAAGGATTGAAACCCTCTAAAACTATTTTCATCTCCAGAAGCAACGCAATTTTTATCCTACTATCCATTAAAACAAGGATTGAAACATATTATCTTCCTCATATAGTGTCCGATAGATGAATAATTTTTATCCTACTATCCATTAAAACAAGGATTGAAACCAATCGTTAATACCTTGTCCCTATAAGTGACTATAAATTTTTATCCTACTATCCATTAAAACAAGGATTGAAACTGCTACAACAACACAGACCTGCCTCCAGGGAAAGCGATTTTTATCCTACTATCCATTAAAACAAGGATTGAAACTATCAGCAACAGTCCGTCCCCGTGGATCAACTGCTTATTTTTATCCTACTATCCATTAAAACAAGGATTGAAACTCCATCTTAATATAGGGGGGCACAAAACCCCATCTCATTTTTATCCTACTATCCATTAAAACAAGGATTGAAACGATACTGGTTCACTTCTAATTACCAGTGGTAGAGTGAATTTTTATCCTACTATCCATTAAAACAAGGATTGAAACCCATTCTTCACCTCTTCTCTTCATAGCGCCGCAAAAATTTTTATCCTACTATCCATTAAAACAAGGATTGAAACTGCAGAAGCAGATAGAAATAGTGCAGAATATGCCGTATTTTTATCCTACTATCCATTAAAACAAGGATTGAAACCTGCGGTAATTTCCTCCAGGAAGGTATTTTCCCCAGCATTTTTATCATACTATCCATTAAAACAAGGATTGAAACTTGCGCCGCCTACTCGTACTAACGAATATGTAGGTATTTTTATCCTACTATCCATTAAAACAAGGATTGAAACGAGGGCAGACATAGCCTGCAGCACCGCAGGCGGGGGTATTTTTATCCTACTATCCATTAAAACAAGGATTGAAACATACGGATGAAACGAAGCCACAACGAGTTATCTTCAAATTTTTATCCTACTATCCATTAAAACAAGGATTGAAACTCTTTTTCTCGTTTTTCCATCATTATCCTTTCGTGTATTTTTATCCTACTATCCATTAAAACAAGGATTGAAACAGCATTACTACGGAATCATTATTTACTGCTCTGAAGATTTTTATCCTACTATCCATTAAAACAAGGATTGAAACCTGATGTCAGCAAATTGATTAAACAATGTTCAAATCATTTTTATCCTACTATCCATTAAAACAAGGATTGAAACATTACCAGGTTTCCATTCTTATCATTGCCGCAAAGGATTTTTATCCTACTATCCATTAAAACAAGGATTGAAACAGCATTAGAGCGGAATCAAAATTCACTGCTCTGTAGGATTTTTATCCTACTATCCATTAAAACAAGGATTGAAACAAAAGTTCGCATCTATGTTATGTGAAAAAAGGAAATTTTCTGGATGAAGTTTTTATCGCTTGCCTGGATTGGTATTCTATACTTTGTAAATATGGGGAGGTTGATAGTTGGGTTGGAAGGGCGTATGCTTATTGTTTTAACTCACAATTTTTCGGTTTGGAAACCAGCTAAAAAGCGGTTGTAAGTGAAAAAGAATGTAGGGTGTGGTTACATAGAAGGCAGGCGAAAATTGTAAGTCAAAACCTACCAATGGTTACATTGAAGGCAGGCGAAAATTGTAAGTCAAAACCTACCGCCGGTTACATTGAGAGCAGGCGAAAATTGTAAGTCAAAACCTCTCACCGGTTGCAGTGTAAATTTTCTGAATGGTGTTTTTATCGATTGCCTGGATTGGTATTCTATACTTTATAAATATGGGGTGATTAATAGTTGGGTTGGAAGGGTGCTTGCTTTCTGTTTAACTCACAATTTTACGGTTTGGAAACCAGCTGCAGTAGGGTTGTAAGTGAAAAAAGAATGTGGGGTGTGGTTACATTGAAAGCAGGCGAAAATTGTAAGTCAAAACTTCCCACCGGTTACATTGAAGGCAGGTGAAAATTGTAAGTCAAAACCTACCGCCGCTTACTTTGAGGGCAGGTGAAAATTGTAGGTCAAAACATCTTGCCGATTGCAGCTTTAATTTTCTGAATGGTGTTTTTATCGCTTGCCTGGATTGGTATTCTATACTTTGTAAATATGGGGTGGTTGATAGTTGGATTGGAAGGGTGCTTGCTTTCTGTTTAACTCACAATTTTACGGTTTGGAAACCAGCTGCAGTAGGGTTGTAAGTGAAAAAAGAATGTAGAGTGAAGTGTACTTTAAACTACCAAAAACTGGTGCACTTTAAAATTCCGCTGAAAGTAAGTCAAAACATCTTGCCGATTGCAGCTTTAATTTTCTGAATGGTGTTTTTATCGCTTGCCTGGATTGGTATTCTATACTTTGTAAATATGGGGTGGTTGATAGTTGGGTTGGAAGGGTGCTTGCTTTCTGTTTTAACTCACAATTTTACGGTTTGGAAACCAGCTGCAGTAGGGTTGTAAGTGAAAAAAGAATGTGGGGTGTGGTTACATTAAAAGCAGGCGAAAATTGTAAGTCAAAACCTCCCACCGGTTACATTGAAGGCAGGTGAAAATTGTAAGTCAAAACCTACCTCCGGTTACTTTGAAGGCAGGTGAAAATTGTAAGTCAAAACCTACCTCCGGTTACTTTGAAGGCAGGTGAAAATTGTAAGTCAAAACCTACCCCCGGTTACCTTGAAGGCAGGCGAAAATTGTAAGTCAGAACCTCCCAACGGTTACTGTTTGCTGTTTGTAATACTCCTGTTCAGCAGAATTCGCTTGACGAAAAGAACCAAGTATTAGAGACGGATAATGTTTATAGTAAACGGAAGGAAGATTATGCTATGCTAAATATGCAACAGGAAAAAGAGAGAATAACCAATTTCATTCGGGATTATTGCCGAAAAAGCAAATTCGCAAACCTGGTGATTGGTCTTTCCGGAGGAGTAGATTCTGCTGTGGTTGCCACTTCAGCCGTTCAGGCAATTGGCAAAGAACATCTTTTTGCCTATTGTTTGCCCTATCGGGAAAGTAATCCTGATAGTTGGGCGGATGCTTCTCTGGTGGCAAAATACCTGGGCATTTCTATGCAGACCATATTGATAGACGATTTAACCGATAGTTATTTTGCAAAATATGCTTTAACTGCAACTCCTTTGCGCAAAGGAAATTGGATGGCACGCATCAGGATGAATATTCTTTATGACCAGGCAGCGGAAAAAAATGGCTTAGTAATCGGCACTGGTAATCGGAGTGAAATGTTAGTCGGCTATTTTACTCAGTTTGGCGATGCTGCCTGTGCTTTTGAGCCCATTGCCCATTTATATAAAACCGAGGTCTGGGAACTGGCGAAGGAATTGGGTCTTCCGGAAAAAGTGATTCAGAAAATCCCTACAGCTGATTTATGGTCAGGTCAAAGCGACGAATTGGAGATGGGAATCAGTTATCCCGTTTTAGACAGTGTGCTGCAATATTTAACGGAAGGCGAAAAAAAGCCGGAACTGCCGGAAGAAACAATCACCAAAGTGCGGAAAATGGTAGAAAATTCCAGTTTCAAACGCCAGTTGCCTCCTTTTTTAGAGAGGCGTTAAGTGCTGAAGATTTTTAAGAGTTCACGCTGCCAATCCTGTTATACCGAAAGGGCGTTGCGAATGTGTCCCCGGAAAAGAAAAAATATCTGCTGGCTTTGCTGTAATGAGACACGCAGCGATACACGCTGTCCGGAAACTTGTGCTTACGCTCCCCAAAAAGATGAGACAAACCCGTTTCCTGCATTTAAAGCCGATTCTCGTGCCGAAGCCGAAAATGCTATTAAACATCATATAGACCTTTGGATAGGTAAAGAAAATTCTTTCCTGCAAAATAAAACTCCCGAAAAAGCAGCTGGTGAAAATCCCCAGGAAATGCTTGCCTGGTTAAGTGGATTTCAATATCCGGTATATTTTCCAATGGATTATCTGCTGAATAAGTTAAATTTGCCTTTCACTCCTGCTGCCAAAAATGAGGATCCCGAGGACTATGCAGAAAAATGGATGACAGCCCTTATTCAGATGAAATGGAATGAATTACGCCAATTCACTGTCAATCAGAATCCGATGGAGGATTTGGCGGAAAGGTATATTGAGCTGCTTAAGGCAATTTCTCTTTTAAGTAAAATATCTACCTACAGTGTATTATACAGCGGACTGGGGGAAGATGGAATTACGGCTCTGGTTTTTGCGGAATTGAATCATAAACAGGATTGGACTTTGGTGCTGAGCAACACTAACGGTAACTGGAAAATCAGACAAAACATCGCCGGTAATCCTCAAGCGTATTTTAAACAAAATAAAATCTATACCGATATAGCTGAAGCCCTCGGCAAAGGGGATGACGCAAAAGTTTGGGATTTACTTTGCGCTGCTTTGAAAATTTATCCCGATAGTCCTGATCTTTATTATTACCGCGCTTTATACTGGCAAATGGTAAAACAAAGAGATAAAGCAGCGGTGGATTTCTTTAATGCTATAGCTTTAGATAATACTTGGAAGGAGCCCTACCTGCATTTAAGCGCTCACTATTTAGCGGAAGGAAATTATGAACAGGCAACACTCTGGCTGGAGGAATTGAATTTCCTGCACCCGGATGACCCTAATGTGCTGAATAACCTTGCCGCTGCCTATGCCGGAAGCGGAAAAACGGAACAGGCAAAAGCCCTCTGGCAGCAAATTGTGCAAAAATACCCAACTTTTGAAATAGCCCGCAAAAATCTGGAAAAACTGCAATGACTGAAGCCCGAATTAAACAATATATGGGGATGGCAATCCGAGCTGCAGAAAAAGCACGGGGGAAATGCTCTCCCAATCCTTTCGTGGGCTCAGTTATCGTGAAAAATGATACTGTGCTCAGCCAGGGCTGGACTTTGGAATATGGCAGTGACCATTCAGAAATTCAGGCACTTAAAAAAGCCGGGAAAAAAGCCCGAGGTGCAACCTTGTTTGTCACTTTGGAACCCTGCTCCCATTATGGAAAAACGCCACCCTGTGCCCAAGCCATCATTGAGGCAGGAATTAAAGAGGTCTTCATTGGAATTTCCGATCCCAATCCTTTGGTGAAAGGAAAAGGCATTCAAATGTTGCAAGAGGCAGGAATTGAAGTTCATTGCGGCTATCTGGAAGATGCAATCCGCACTCAACTGGAATATTACCTTTGTTATATGCAGAAAAACAGACCTTTCGTAACCTGGAAAACTGCCCTTACTCTGGATGGTAAATACGCCGCTGAAGATAATTCCTCACGCTGGATAACGGGAAATATTGCCCGCCAATTTGTCCATCGCTTGCGGAGTGAAAATGATGTGGTTTTAACCGGCATCAAAACTGTTCTAAGTGACAATTCATTGCTGAATGTGCGTTTACCGGGAAATCACAAACAACCCCTGCGCATAGTTTTAGACCCCTTGCTACAAATTCCCATGCAGTCAGAATTTGTAACTATCGCCTCATCCTTTCCCGCAATGATTATTACTTCCCCCGCAATGCTGAAAACCCGAAAAGCTGAGGAATTGCAACAAAAAGGGGTTAAAATAGAAACCCTGCAATGCCGGAACAACCATTTTAACTTACACGAGGTCTTGCAGTTATTATCTCAAATGAAATACTACAGTGTTCTGCTGGAAACGGGTAGCGGCATTGCCGAAGCATTTATCAGAGAAAAATTGGTGGATAAATTTATCTTTATCTACGGTGCCAAAATATTGGGTGGGACAAAAAGCCCTTTGCCAACTTTGGGTATTGAAAATATCAATCAAGCGATACCGATGGAAAAAATCAGCTGCCGTAAAATGGGACAGGACATTATGGTTACTGCCTATCCAGTATATTCAGCTTAAATATTTGGCTTTCTTGCCTATCGCTTTAGTTTATCTATTACAGAATAAAATCCTGATTAGGAGGAAACAATGAAAATTATCCATTACACCGAAGTGGAATTGGAACCCGTAACGGTAGAAGGTGCTGAAAAAGCACAAATCCGCTGGCTGATTGCCCAAGAAGACGGTGCTCCTACTTTTGCGATGCGAATGTTTGAAATTGAACCCGGGGGGCATACTCCCTACCATCAACATAATTGGGAACACGAGGTTTACTGCCTTTCCGGAAAAGGTGCTTTGGTTACGGAACGAGGAGAAATGGCTTTTGGTGCCGATGACGCTATTTTCGTGGATCCCAATCTGATACATACATTTAAAAATGTCGGAAATGAGACCCTGAAGTTTCTATGCCTGATACCGCATGAGAAACCGGTTATTAAAAAAGCGCTCAATCCTTTTGCCGATGAGGAAGCAAATAACTGCTAAGAAGATAGAAGGTTTGCCTCCCCAGCAACCGGTTCTTGCTTTTTTTGCTATGCGGAAAAGTTAGCGAAACAAAAATTAGCCGGTTTAATGGGTTCAATAAAATAACCCTCTTCAGGAAAAAAGAGTTGACTTTAAAGCTCTCTATCCGAAAATGGCTCAACACAATGCTTATTTAGGAACTTAATAAGCAAAAACCGTCCCTAAAATAAGGATTATATAGAAAGGAGATAACAATGGCGAAAAATACTCGCGGTAAAGGATTAAAAAACCTGCCCAATCACGGTAGAGGTGAATGCCCCGTCTGTCATAAAACAGGCATCAAACTGCTCTATGAAGTGAAGGTTGGCGAAAAAACCTATAAGGTTTGCAAAACCTGTAAAGATAAAGCTGCCGAGAAATTAAGCGCACAATAATTTGCAGGTGGCTTTCGTTCAGCTAATCATTATCCAAACGAAAGCATAATTTATTACAAGATGCAAGCCCTGAAAGCTCTGGGGCAGAATTTCCTGATTGATGAAACAATAGCTGCGGAAATAGTAGCTTTAGCCGAATTACAACCCTCGGATAAGGTTTGGGAAATAGGACCCGGAAAAGGTATTTTAACCACTGAAATTATTAAATACAATGTTCAGTTGCGGGCTTTTGAATTAGATAAACGCCTGCAAAAATACCTTACTCAGCGCTATGGCAATAAGGTCTTACTGGAATTTACCGATATTTTGAAAGCGGACTGGCTTTCGTATCTCCAAAAGGATGGAGGCACCTTAAAATTGATTGCTAATATCCCCTATCAGATAACCAGTCCGCTTTTATATCTGCTGGAGAAATACAGTTCTTCCTTTTCCCGCATCGTGATGATGGTGCAAAAAGAAGTAGCGGAACGGCTTAGCGCTAAGCCAGGCAGTAAAAATTATGCTCCTTTAACCATCCGTTTAGGTTTGGTTTATGATATTTTTAGTAAGCTGCAGGTTAGCAAAGACAAGTTTTATCCTGTGCCCAAAGTTAATTCTACGGTAATTTTAATGCTTCCGCGGGTAAATAAACCGGTTATTGGTAATCCCGAACTGTTTAATAAACTGCTGGAAACAGCTTTTGCCCATCGGAGAAAAACCCTGGCGAATAATCTGCTGCCTGTTTTGGGAGCGGAAAAAACAGCAAAATTGGCAGACCTTTCACAACTAAACTTCAAAAAACGAGGGGAAGAACTTGCAGAAGAGGATTTTATTCTGCTTAGTGATTGCTGGGCTGCTTTATAGTCCAATATTACGGGCTCAAAATAAGGGTCTGGATTGGACTGTTTATTCCAGTGAACAGGTTTTAAACATCCATAATGCCTTGCAATTTATGTATTCTCCTTCCTCCAGAACAAGATTTATCATCAACAGCATCAGCAATACGGAGAACCGGTTGAATTTCAATCAGGAAGCCAAGAATGCTGAATTGAATGTCGGTTTGGAACTGGCACACAGAAATTTCCTGCATACTTTCAGCTCCAATTATATAACCCTCTTTGATAACAGCGATCTTGAGCCCTCGGCTTATGTGAATAAAACTGCTGCTATAGGTTATCAGCTAACTTATTCCCCTTTGGATAGTTTGCAGATAGGTATTTTCAGCAAAGGCATTTTACGCAATGAGCAAGACCGCTATGTGAGTAACAACCTGCTTTCCAGTGATGGCTATTGGCTTGGCTCTAATGTTCATTATTCCGCTTTTTCACAAAATTCCGCTGGAGGAATAACTGCCAATGCAGAACGCAAGAAAATGAACTGGGAATCCTTTGACTATGCAAATTTGGGAGCAAATTACAACTTTTCCGGTAATTACTTAAACTGGAACTGCCTTGCCAACTATAATTACCATAATGAAGACATCTATGTTTTAACCTCTCCCGAACAAGATGCCACCCGCAGTAACTATCTGCACACTGATAATCAGCTCCGCCATAATATTTCCTTTTCTACAAACGCCCAGGTCTTTCCGAACGATTTTGTCCAGTTGGAATTCAGGGATGATTACAACCAACGGAAAACCAGCTACAGTAAAAATGAAATCCGCAATAATACAGACCACTATAATTTCGCTCAGCTTTCCCTGGACTGTCAAATTCTGCCTGGTATCCTGTGGCAGAATGATTTAGCCCATACTTATGCCATTAAGGATTATTACTATGATCTCAATACCAGGAATACGGAAAATAGACATCTCGGCAGTAGAATCAATTGGGAATATAGTGAAGGTGATTCTTTAATTGCTTCTTATGCTGTAGATTTACAGCTTATCAAATTTCCCGAAGACAATAATCAATGGGATAACGACCTCTTGTCTCATAATTTGCGTTTGGGCTGGAAACATTACTTGCACGAGAGAATAGTTTTGGGAAACTGGTTCGGCTATGGGTTCAGCAAAGATGTCTATCTGGATTCCCTGCTTTCAGCTAATAATAAAAGAATAAGCAGCTGGAATTTATCTCCCGAATGTAAAATCCTGATCGGTGACCGCCTGGCTTTTTTTCAGAACTATCAAATAAGAGCCGATTATAGCGATTACATTTATCAAACGGGTAAAAGTAACACCCTATATCGGCAATTGGGCTTTCAATATGATTTGGTGTTTGATACTTATCCTTTAATAGCTCGTTCTTTAGATACCCAATGGCTGAAACTGCCTTTTCGGAACAGTCCTGATAATGCCTTTATGCTTGATCTTGGTTTCGCTTACGAAGAAAATCAGTATGCTCAAGAAAAGCAGAACTTTTATGAATTACAAACCAAAAACAGACGCTGGACAGCTAATATTGATTTCCGCCACGATATTAGAACTTTTTATTGGTCTCTTGCTCCTAAATATTCCTGGGGAACCTGGCAGGAATTGAGAATTGACTTTATTTCCGCCTGCCTTTTTAATAACGATTCCCTGCTGGAATTTAAGCTTTCTCCTTTTATTGATGATTTTACGGAGATAGATTCTTTCACTTTTGCCAAATTCAACTCTCACAAATTCTGCAGCTTTCTTAAACAATGTTCTGAAGCGGCGGACTGGCGTTTATCCACCACTCTGAAATTGCGTTTTTGATTGACAGAATAAAGGAAATAAAATCGTTGAACTTTGCCAGGCACAATGCAATAACTGCAAGTGAACTATGTCAGATCAGGAATGAAGCAGCATTAAGCTTAAACAGTTATGTGACATTGTTTGCCTGGCTTTTCTTCTTAACTGATAAAAAATGGTATAAGATATGCTTATCAATTAGGAATGGATTTCCGCTGACGCAGAAAAAACAATAAGAACAACAAGGATTAAAATAATGAAACGCATCCTTTTTACTTTATGCCTGCTGACTATAGCTACAGCTGTTTTTGCTTATCCTTTACGCATTCAAAGCTGGAACATAGAAAAAGACCTTAAAAAGCTGAATGAACTAAAGGTCAGCATTGATTATGTAAACCTGCAAACAGGAATTATTCACATAGAAGTGCGTAACGATGAAGAAAGGGATAAAATACACAGCGTAGGGCTATTAACAGAGCTTTTGCCCAATACCGCGGAAGCATATTTTGCTTCTCTGGCTGAAGGGACTAAAGATGATAGAAGTTATTACACTTTAACTCAATACCAGAATTTTATGCAACTAACGGCAGCTCAATATCCCGATATCTGTCAACTGGTTCAATTTGGCACCAGTGTTCAAAACAGACCTTTATTAATGCTGAAAATAAGTGATAATGTAAATGTGGAAGAAAACGAGCCGGAGCTTAAATACCTCAGCAGTATCCATGGAGATGAAGTTGTCGGCTACGATATGCTTATCCGTTTAATTCAATTACTTACAACTCAGTATGGAATAGACCCGCGGATAACGAATCTTGTGGATAACACGGAAATTTGGATAAATCCGATGCTTAATCCGGATGGTTATACTGCAGGAGTTCGTTATAATGCCAATGGAATAGATTTGAACCGTAATTTTCCTATGCCTACAGGAAATCAACATCCCGATTCCGAACCCTGGGCTGTGGAAACAATTGCCGTTATGGATTTCAGTAATGCTCACGATTTTGATTTGGCTATTAACTTTCATGGCGGTTCGCTGGTGATAAACTATCCCTGGGATTACACTTATACCTTAGCCCCGGATAATGATTTGCTCATAGAAATGGCTTTAACCTATTCCCGGGAAAATTCTCCGCTGTTCAACAGCACAGAATTTCCGCAAGGAATTACTAATGGAGCTGCCTGGTATGTTATTACGGGCAGTATGCAGGACTGGAATTATTATTATACCGATTGTATTGAACTAACTGCCGAAATTGGCAATGATAAATGGCCTCCTGCTTCTAATTTGGATTCTTATTGGGCTGATAACGAAGAATCTATGTTAAAATATATTGAATTTGCCCAAAACGGAGTTAAAGGAATTGTTACCAACTCTTCTGGAACTCCCATTGCCGCTACAATTACTGTAGCAGGAAATTCCAAACTGGAACATACCGACCTGCCAGCAGGTGACTATCATCGTTTATTGCTTCCGGGAACTTATCAAATAACTGCTTCCGCTGATGGCTATATACCTCAAACAGTGAATATTACAGTTCCTCCAACCGGTTCCTATAGCCAAAACTTTACTTTACAATCAGCTCTGCTGACAACTTTTGAGGGACAGGTTCGCACTCCGGCAGGAAATGCATTATCTGGAGCAAGCGTAACTCTGAACAGCAATCCCCAAATTTCTGTTCAAACAGATGCGGAAGGATTATTTTCCTTAACTGTTTATGAAGGTGATTATCAAATTTGTATTGCTGCCTTGGATAATTCTACCGGCACTTATCCTGTCCAGATAAGGCATAATTGCCAACGCAATATCTTTACTATTCAGAATCCTCTCTTCCAGGATAATTTTGAAAACGGACTCGGAAACTGGACTGCTACAGGAACTTGGGGAATTGTAAGTTACGAGGGTTCCAATGTATTAACCGATTCTCCTTCCGGCAATTATGGCAATTCCCAAAATCGCAGTGTTACTATTAATACTCCGCTGTCTTTTGCCCAGGTAGTTAATCCCTTTTTATCTTTCAGGTGTAAATATGCGTTGGAGGAAAGCTATGATTTTGTGTATTTGGAGGCATCTGCTAATGGTAACACCTGGATTGCTTTAGATAGTTATACGGGAACTATAGGCAGTTGGACACCTAAAACTTACTCCCTTGCTGCCTATGCTGGAAATCAGTTATACCTGCGTTTCAGGATAAAGACCGATTATAGTCAAACCGCTGATGGTATCTATATTGACGATGTTAGGATAACCGGTATTAATAATAATATTCCTCTTTATGGAGATGTAACTTCCGACGGTATTATCAATTTGCAGGATATTGCCTTTATCAATGAGTATGCTATTGGTCTTGATCCTATTCCGGAAATTGATGTAAGACCATGGGAAGCATATCGGATTACTAATGCCGATGTAGATGGTAACGGCATAATTGATGCTTTTGACAGCTATCTGCTATGCAAATATATTTCCGTAGGGGATTATCTTCTACCAATTCAATCAGGAATTCCTGAAGAAGTTCCGGTTCCTGTTTTAACTGCCAGCTACAGTGATAACCTATACCTGAATTTCAGCAATATTGATGACTTGAAGTCCTTAACTGTTTCTGTAGCACCCAATTCTATCAATCAGGTTAATCATCAGGGAATTTACGCCAATCAGCCCTTTGTGCAGGCAATAAATAATGAGAACGGTTCTTACGGTTTTGCCGGATATAATATTGACCAGCAATCGCTGTCTATTACCCTGGCAGCTAACCCTGAGGATTTTACTCTCTATTATACGGTAAATGGAGTTCCGGGCACCCAATTTATCAGTATCAGTAATAGCATAAACGATCCGGATGCCCCTGAAACAGTAACTTCTCTTTTGCCCAATAGTCCCAATCCCTTCAATCCGGAAACAACCTTATATTTTACGCTGGCAAAAAATAACACTCCCGTCTCGCTCAATATTTATAATCTTAAGGGGCAGCTTGTGCGTCATCTGGTTTCAGGCGTTTTGGCTTCCGGAAAACACAGTTGCGTTTGGAACGGCTTAGATGATGCCGGTAAAGAAGTTAGCTCCGGAGTATATTTCTCTCGTTTATTTACTCCTGATAATCAACAAACCCGTAAAATGCTGCTTGCCAAATAAGAAAGCTATCAATGCTAAAGAAACATTTTCTCGTTTTAGGGCTTATTGGAATCTGTTTTTTGTTCAGCTGTAAAAAAACCGCTTCCCCAACTCCCGAGCCGGCACCCAAATATGAATTTCGGCAGGAGGGAACTTTGGATATAATTTCTCCTGAAGGTCTTAAAAAAGCTACTTTTGCTATAGAAATTGCCGAAAAGGAAGAAGAACTGATGCAGGGTTTAAAATATCGCGAAAAAATGGCTGATAATGAGGCAATGCTGTTTATTTTTGAATATCCGGATATCTATGATTTTTGGATGCAGGATACATATCTGCCTTTGGATATGCTGTTTATAGCTACCGATGGCACTATTAACGATATTTATGAAAATGCAGTTCCTTTTAGCGAAGAGAGAATTACACCTCGCAATCCCCATCAATATGTGCTGGAAGTTAATGCCGGAATAGTAAAGAAATCAGGTATCAAAACAGGAGATAAAATAGTATGGAAAAAACAGTCCTGAGCTTATTATTGCTGCTAAACCTGCTTCTCTGCGGCTGCGGTAAAAAAACTGAACCGGCAATTCCGGAAGCAAAAGTGGAACCCGAACAAATGGAAAAGACGGAAGAGAAAAAAGAAAGTAAAGCGATTTCCGCTCCGAATATGGCTGCTATTGAATCCTATCAATATACCTGGTCTGAAAATGATGTGATGCCTCCGATAGTAATTATCATTGATGATTTCGGCCAAAATGCAGGTCAACTGCTGGATGATTTTTCTGCCCTGCCGGCTAAAATCTCTTTTGCTATTTTACCGGATTTGCCTTACACGCAAACAGTTGCCCGCCTGGCTGAGAAAACACAGCACAATGTTTTAATTCATATTCCGATGCAGGCAATTGACCATAACGCCAATCCCGGCAAAAGATTTCTGAAAACGGGAATGGATAAATATGAAATCTCCAGTTTATTACAGGATTTTTACGCCCAAATTCCCAATGCCGTTGCCGCCAATAATCACATGGGCAGTGAGGTAACTTCCGATCTTCCTGCAATGAACATTGTATTGGAAGAATTGGATGAGCTGGGTTTGTATTTCCTGGATAGCGCTACTATCAATAAAAGTGCAGCTTTTACGGCAGCAAAGAACCTGGGGCTTAAAATAGCCAAAAGAGATATCTTTCTGGATGTCCCGGATAATAGCGATGCTACAATTATAAGCAAAATTGAAGGTTTAGCAAAATACAAAGGCAGAAAAGAGCCGGTGGTAATTATTACTCATTGCCATAATCGCGAGAAGCTGAATGCCTTGCAAAAATTCCTTACCCAGATTGATAATATGGGCATAGAACTGATGAGCGTTGAGGAACTTTTCCGCCAGCTTGGCAGCCCTGCCTGAAAAAGAAATTTAATTATAAAAAAAGCGGAGCTTCAGCGAGCTCCGGCTACAGGGTAGCTGGGCAGCCCTGCCTGAAAAAGAAATTTAATTATAAAAAAAGCGGAGCTTCAGCGAGCTCCGGCTACAGGGTAGCTGGGTAGCCCTGCCTGAAAAAGAAATTTGCTAACCCGAAGCAAGAAGATAAATTGCCCGCTGTTTAAGCAGATTTTTACATAATGTCTGCGTTATGTGCGTAATATTAGTTTCTTTTCTCGTTGTAAAAAATCCGCATAAAACCCTATCATCCGCTATTTCTATGTTGCCAATTTTGGGTCTTTTGCGTCCTGCTTACATTACGAAAACTTGGATGTTATATCTTCCATTCCGGGTAAAAGATATACCTTAAACTGGTCAATCCGGATAGCAGGATCGGAGGTAAATTCAATTTGATCTTTGTAGTTAGTAAAATCCTCGTTATGTTGATTGATATGATTTAATAACTCAGGACTAACAGCAATGCGCAAGGTCTTATCCTTAATAAAATAATCGCTGCGATTCAGCCACCTGTAAATACGCATAATAACCGTATCCTTGCTTAAAATGCGTCCGCTGCCGTTGCAGAAAGGGCAGGGATCGGAAAAATTGGAGATTAAAGTGTTCCGCATTCTTTTACGGGTAACTTCCACAAGCCCAAGCTCCGTAAACGAATAGACCTTATTTTTGGCACGGTCACGGCGCAATCCTTTTTTCAGCATTTCCAGCACTTCGGTTTTATGTTTTTCTTCCGTCATATCAATAAAATCAACTATAATTACCCCGGAAAGGTCACGCAGACGAATTTGACGAGCTATTTCTGCAGCCGCTTCCAGATTTGTTTTTCGCACTGTTTCATCGTAATTTGTTTTGCCGGTAAAACTTCCGGTATTCACATCTACGGCTACAAGAGCTTCTGTCTGTTCAATTCTGATATTACCTCCACTGGGAAGATAAATTCGGCTATGCAAGACAGTTTCAATTTTCTTTTCAATTCCCCAGGCATCAAAAATGGGGGAATCCTCGCGGTAAATTTCTATATTGCTAACCAGTTCGGGAGAACTATCAGCCAATTGGGAAATAATGCGTTTGGCAAAATTCTTGTCATCAATAACCAGGCGGTCAACATTCTCCCCAAACAGATCCCTAATCAGATAATTTTCCAGAGCGTTTTCTTCAAACACGCAAACCGGTGCTTTGGCATATTTAATTTGTTTATCTATCAACCGCCAGGTTTTCAACAGTGCCTTATATTCTGCCCGGAAATCTTCTTCTTCACAGCCCTCGGCTTCAGTTCTTACAATTAAACCGAATCCGGGATCTTTAATCCCGGAAAGAATATTGCGTATGCGATTGCGTTCTGCCTGAACATATATTTTGCGGGAAATGGCTATTTTATCCTTATTGGGAAAAAGCACAAGGAACTTTCCCGGAATGGAAATCTGACCAGTTAAGCGTGCACCCTTTGTTCCAATGGGTCCTTTATGAACTTGAACGATAATTTCCTGCCCTGGTTTTAAGAGTTTATCTATTTGTGAGGAGTCCTCAGGGTTAACTTTCGTGCGGGGTGAAGCATTTTCATAAATATCCAGGAAATCCATCACAATGTCACTGTAATGTAAAAAAGCGGTTCGCTCCAGTCCAATTTCAATAAAGGCAGCACCCATTCCGGGCAAAACATCCTTCACAATACCTTTATAGATATTGCCAACTATGTTTTGTTGCTCCCGGCGCTCCACAAAGAGTTCTACTAAGCGGTTATCTTCCAAAACTGCCACCCGCTTTTCCAGGGGGTGGACATTTACGATTATTTCTGTGTTAAAGGAATCCTTTTTCATTTTAGTCCAAAGTATAAGGCATTAAATACAGCAATTCACCCGTGGCTGGAATTTGCCTTAAATATTGTTCCAGACGGTCTGCAGGAGTGGCATCGTTTTGCCAATGTGTTTTCACATTCATCAGATCAGATTCCTTCAGGGTCTGCCAAAAACTTTCCTTAACCGGGAAATTGACGGCAGAATATTCAGTTGCCTTAGCCAAAGAAGCAGCTTTGGCAATTGCCTTATCCAAAGTTCCAATTTCATCTATCAGTTTATTGGCAAGAGCATCTTCAGCACTGAAAACGCGTCCTTCGGCAACTGCCTCAATATTTGCGGGGGCAATTTTTCGCGCCGTCATCACTCTCTGCTTAAATTCATTGTAGGTAGCTGTGGAATTGCGTTTCAGAGATTCTATAATAGCCGGATCGTAATGCTCCAAAGGGCTTAAGCCACCGGCAAATTTTCCATATTTTAAGGTCTGCGAGTGAATTCCAATTTTATTCCCCAATCCTGTCATTTCTGGAATTAGACCAATTACACCAATGGAGCCGGTTAAAGTTCCCGGGTCTGCAATCATATAGTCCCCGGCGCAGGAAATATAATAACCACCGGAAGCAGCTGTTCCTCCCATTGAAATCACCAAAGGATACTCCCTTTTCAGCTTAAGTAATTGCTGATAAATAAGCTCGGATTCCAAAGCGGAACCACCGGGACTATTTATTCTTAAGACCACTGCTTTAATATCTTTATGCCGGTGAATCTGCTTAATAATCTTCTTCACTTTTGCTTCGCTGATCACACTTTGATTGCTAAAATCATAACCCGAAACAGGAGTTATATTTCCATTCAAATAAACAACAGCTATTTTATCGCCTTTGTTCTTGCTGGCAGCAGGCAAATAATTAGCTATTTTTACTAATTTATCCTCTTCCAAGCCCAAACTGCTCAGCATTTCATCACGCCCCATAGCATAATCTATCAGCTGTAATTCCTTAGCTTTCTCAGCGCTGAGCATAAAGTCCTCCCGCATTTCAAAAATAGCTTTTACTTTTGCGGTTTCTAATTTTCGGTTTTGGGCAACAACTGCAAGCAATTGATTATAAATATCTTGTAAGGCAGCATCAATGTTTTCTCTGGTGCCTTTACTAAGTTCTGTTTGCGAATAGGGCTCTCCTGCTCCTTTATATGCCCCCGATTGTAAAATATGCATTTTAATGCCTAATTTATCCAGCATCTCTTTATAGAAAAGCATATTAGCAGATACACCCTGAAGCGCCAAACCTGCAGAAGCAGAGGGTTCCATATAAATTTTGGAAGCACTGGAGGCAAGTAAATAGTCCCCTTGCGTGAAGTTATCCCCGAAAGCAATCACGGGCTTGCCGCTTTTTTGGAAAGTTTTTATGGCTAAAGTCATTTCTGCCAGAGAAGGATAATTGGTCATCACCATTCGGGGCTCAATAAGCATCCCTTTTATCCGGTCATCTGTAGCGGCAGCTTTTATTTTATCACAAATTTCCTGAACACCGGGAGCTGAAACATTTACAAAGCGCAATTCCTCCATCTCGTTATAATCTGCCAGCGCAGCATTAGGATTTACATATAACCACGCATCGGATGGGATTTTGGCAACTTTGGTTCCATTCACCCCAAAAGTGACAATAAAACCAAGGATAAAAGTAGCGATGAAGGCAACTACAAAGATTAAACAGCCCCACAGAACGGTCTTGTTAGATTTCATAATAGCAAAACTCCTTTATTGGTTATCCGAATTGCGCTTCGGCAAACCATTGAACCTGCTTTCCAATTCTGCTTTGACAGATTTCAATGATAATATATATAAATATCCCTTCTTTGCCAAATCAAAATTCTGCAACTCAGATAAGAAAATTAAAAAATGAATGGCAGCATCTAACTTTCCTTTTGGCAAACACCTTTAGAAAAGCCACTAAAGTTCAAAAAATGGCGGAGATGTAGGGATTCGAACCCTAGAAACGCTCACACGTTTACACGATTTCCAATCGTGCTCCTTCAGCCAACTCGGACACATCTCCTTCCTAATTTTATGCAACTTTTTTTTCCTGCCTCTTTCTGTCAAATACAATTAGAAAATAGCAGATATCTATCGTTCCCAAAGAAATCCCGATATTTTTTCAATAACCCTCCAATATAACTCTCGTATCTTTCCCGTATCGCAATATGGGAATGATACAGGAATCTCATCAGCTGCATAGCACAAAAAAACAGGTTCTTGTTTGTTTTGACTTTAAACCGATTCTTTTTGTGGTTGCAACTATCTGCAGAAGCAACAGAAAATTTATCCTTTGTCCGATACTGACAAAGCTGAAGCTCGGTTTAGAGTTAAAACAAAAATTCTCTGCGAAGTTGCTATCTCGCTATTTTCCATCTCGCCATCTCGCTATCTCGCTTTAAAATTCTTTCTTCATTCTGAATAACTGAAAAGAGATTTTATATCTTCCCTGGTCATTGTTTTCAGCACATTTTGTCCACCTTCAATAACGGTTTCAAAAAGCTCTCGTTTATTTTGTTGCAGTTGCAGGATTTTCTCTTCTACAGTGCCTTTCGTAATGAGACGGAAAACTTGAACCTTATGTGTTTGCCCAATTCTGTGAGTTCTATCAATTGCCTGATTTTCCACCATTGGATTCCACCAGGGGTCATACAAAATAACAGTATCGGCAGCAGTTAAATTTAGTCCCGTTCCACCTGTTTTTAAAGAAATCAAAAAGAGTTTAATCTCGGGATTGGTTTCAAAGTTCTTTATAGGAGTAATTCTATCCTTGGTTTGACCATCCAGATAGCAATAGGGCATAGACCAGGCATCCAAAACTTTCCTAATAATAGACAGCATTTGAACAAACTGACTGAAAATCAAAACCTTATGTCCTGCATTAGTAGCTTCTGTAACCAGTTCCAAAAGTTGTTCCAGTTTGGAAGATGCCTCCGGTTCAGGTAAAATATCACCATTGGCAAGATGAGGGTGATTACAAACCTGCCTAAGTTTTGTAAGTGCTGCTAAAATATGAATGTAGTTTGGCATTTCCGGTCCCTCAGGCAACAGTTTTTTCTGCACCATATCCAAAATTTGCAGGTAAAGTTTTTCCTGCAGAGGATTAAGTTTGCACCAGGAAATTTGTTCTTGTTTATCCGGAAGTTCCAAAAGCACTTCTTTTTTAATTCTACGCAGCATGAAAGGGGCAACCATTCGGGATAAGGATAGTCGGGCAACCGTTTCCCCTTCGGCAGGTAAATAGTTCTGTTTAAATTTATTCAGAGTTCCCAAATAGCCGGGGTTCAGAAAATCCAGGATAGACCACAATTCGGTAAGATTATTTTCCACAGGTGTTCCTGTTAAAGCCAAACGGTGTTTGCTTTTCAGTTTTTTAATAGCGGAAGTGCGTTGAGCCGAAACATTTTTAATGTTTTGGGCTTCATCCAGAACAACCCATTCAAATTCCATATTTTTCAGAAAAGCAACATCTCCCAAAACCATAGAATAGCTCATAATAAAGAGCCGAACATTCGGATTGGAGAGAATTTCCATCCGGGTTGTCTTATTTCCATCCACAATGGCAAAAGGGATATTGGTGTGAAACTTGTCAATTTCAGCAGCCCAATTGTAAAGTAATGTTTTGGGGCAAATTACCAGTGAGACCTGTCCTGCTGCTGTAGATGTAATTGCAGAAAGCGCTTGAATGGTTTTTCCCAAACCCATTTCATCGGCAAGAATACCATTTAAGTGATAATGAGCCAACATCTTAATCCAGGCAACACCGGCTTTTTGATAACCCCTTAGAACGGTTTGCAAATACAAAGGCAAGGTTTCAGTGCCCTCCAAATGCCTTTTCAGTAATGCTTCATAAAGCCCTTCCAACCATTCATCTCCCTGCATTCTAAAGGCAGGATTGGCTTCCCGTAATTTAAGATAATAGGGCAGATTCATCATTCGTGAACGATAAATTTGATCAGTTTTGTGCTCGCTGCGGGAAAGAAGTTCTTCCACTTCATAAAAAACCTGCGGGTTGCTGATAAATACCAGGCGTCCATCCGCGGTCTGTAAAAATTCCTCTTTACTGCGGAAAAACCGTTTCAATTCTTCATGGGTGAAACTCAAATCCCGATAGTTGTAACGAACCTCATAAGTAAACCAGTCAATATCTTCTTCGTGACGAGCAATAAGTTCCACCTGTAAAGGAATTTTAGCTACAAAATAATTTCTCAGTTCCGGGTCAATTTGAATATCCCAATCCTGGTCACTAAGTTCAAAAATAGCAGTCCTCAATAGTTCAATTCTTTCTTCACCGCTAAAAACCAGTTCGGCATATTGTTCCAGACGGTTCATTTCCGGTTCAGGAAGTTTATTCAGCAGTTCCTGCATTTTGGCAAAAAGCTCCGGAGTTAGATGAAACCAGGCAGCACCTTCTTTAGAAGGAGAAGTGTATTGAGAAAAAACAAGGGGCTTACCAAAACGCAAAACGGAAAGAGGAATTTCCCTTTCCTGTGAAAAAACAAGGTAACCACCAATTAGTATTTTATCGCCCAATTTCTTGATATGCAAACGCTTAACAGGTGCTTCATCAATAATTTCCGGAAGCACAATGCTCTCCTCAAAATCAAGATAAATGCCTTGTTCATTCAGTTCACGATGCACCAGGCAACGATAATAAACTAAATCTCTGGCAGTTAAAACCTCTCCGCTGCTAAAAATATTATCTATCACTTCTTTACGGCAATGCAGGTTGATTTTATACACCTGATTCCGGAAAAATAACCAGGTAGGATTTCCCGCAAACCAAACGGAGAGTTCATCTATAATAACAGCCCGTAACGCATAATTCTTTGTTCCAGCTGGCTCAATTCTTAAGGAAAGAGGATAGGGCTGGGGCTGAAAAACAAGCTCTTCTCCCGTTTCTTTAATTACCAAACGGGTATGACAATTTTGCATAATTAAAAGGGCTTTGGCAAAATCACTTTTGTAAATTGACCAGAACTTGTTTTTGTGACTATAGGCACAGCGGTTTTGGTTTAGAAAGGAAAAAAGATGAAGGTCTGCATCACTAAAAGCACCCAAATTGGCAGTGTAATCTTCCAGCTGGCGTTGAGGAATATCGGTTATTTCTTCCCGGGAGTATAGTTTACCCATTAAAACCGGCTCAAGAGGAGCAAGGTCTTGATGATAAAAACGGATTTTATCACTTTCGGGGTTATAAATTCCCTCTATATAAAGAACTGCATTGCGGGCAATATTAAGCCATAATTCATTGCCACTTAGCGCATTCCCGTCACAGGTCTCAACTACCTCTTCCTCAAAAATGCGGGTGCTTAAATTAAGATAAGCATAACGCAAAATGGAAAGATAATGACGACAGGATTCATCCGTATGACACTGAGAACAGCTATGAGAAACAATCAGTTCGGTTTCCGGATTAAAAACAATATCTACATATTCGGCAAAATATTCCTGTTTGGAAGGAGCCGGAAAAAAGCGAAGTTGATAGTTGCCATCTTCATTACGGGTTTTCCAAAACCATAAATCATCTTTCTCCAGCACAATAACTGCCTGATTGAAATACCAGCTGGTAGATTTGTTATGATAGTCCTTAGCAAAAAGCCGTGCCATCAGTTTGAGTATCCTTTTATTTTTTAATCAGTTCCTATAGGGTAAAAAGGGAAAATCTGTCAATCTAAAAAAGGAGATGTTTTTCTGCAGAGAGCACTGTTTTGATTTTAGCAACGCGGATTTCAGGATGTAAGGAATGAGTGGATTTTGTAAACAAAGAGGTAAATTTGTTAACAGAGGGTAACTTTAAATATAAGTAATGGTGGAGCTAAGGGGATTCGAACCCCTGACCTAATGATTGCGAACCATTCGCTCTACCAACTGAGCTATAGCCCCAACGCATATCGGGAATAAATTTTAAAAGGAAGGGGTTTTGTCAAGTTCTATGTGCGGACGGAGAAGCCAGTGTAACCGGAGCTTGCCATCGCTTAACTTTTTATGCAGAGGAACGGCATCCTCCAGTTACACTAACTTTCTTTCGTTTATTTCTCTTTCTCTTGGTAAAAAATCGCAGAAATCCGCGCTAAAAACTCCTTTACAGCATCCGCATATATTCCAGCAAATCAACTACCCTGTTGGAATAGCCATATTCGTTATCATACCAGCTGAAGACCTTCACCATTTTACCTTTGGTATAAGTTATCAAAGCATCATAGATAGAGGAATAGCTATTTCCTACCACATCAATAGACACAATTGGCTCTTCCGTGTACATTAAATAACCCTTCAGGTAGGTTTCCGCTGCTTCTTTCATTGCCGCATTTACTTCTTCTTTAGTCACTTCCACTTCCAGGTTGACGCATAAATCAACTAAAGAACCATCCGGGGTAGGAACTCTAATTGCTACTCCATCCAGTTTGCCTTTCAGTTCAGGAATAACCAAACCGATAGCTTTGGCTGCTCCAGTGGAAGTTGGAATCATACTCATTGCGGCAGCCCTGGCTCTACGCAAATCACTGTGGGGCAGGTCTAAAATTCTCTGGTCGTTTGTATAGCTATGAATAGTAGTCATTAAGCCATTCAGGATGCCAAATTTATCCTGCAAAACTTTTGCTATCGGAGCCAGGCAGTTTGTAGTGCAGGAAGCATTGGAAACGATTGAATGTTCTGCCTTCAAAGTAGTATGATTTACTCCCATCACGATTGTAGCATCAATTTCATCTTTTGCCGGAGCCGTTAAAATAACCTTTTTAGCGCCTGCTTTTAAATGTTTGGAGGCCTTTTCTCGGGAAGTGAAGATACCGGTAGATTCAATTACAAATTCCACTCCCAAATCCTTCCAGGGAAGAACTTCAGGGTCTTTTTCTGCAAAAATCCTGAACTTCTTTCCATTCACCACCAAATAATTCTCTTCGCTGGAAACATTGCCGGGAAAAATCTTATGCACACTGTCATATTTAAATAGATGTGCCAGTGTTTTAGCATCCGTAAGATCGTTTATAGCAACAACATTCAGTTCGGGATGGCTATTTAAAATCACTCTTAAGACCAGACGCCCAATGCGTCCAAAACCGTTAATTGCTACATTTGTCATAATTTATCTCCTTATAAGTAGTTATATATCAATTAGATAGATTGCTACCGGAACTGCCGGAAAGTGCCTTTTTAACCTTTCAATATCGTTAATCAGTTGTTCTCCATAAGATACCCCTGTGGACATTGATTTATGCAATTGATAGCAGGGAACGATTTCTATTCCTACATCAGCTTTATTTTCGTTGTAGAAATATTGAAACTTGGCAAGGTCATAAAACATAAAAGGATACTTGCCAAACTGAACCTCAATAAGAACTTTTCCCAGACAGAAATCAATTTGCTTGTAAGAGCCGATTATTTTCGTTTTATAATTCGGTAATTCAATATTAAAAGTGTCTCTTAGTTCTTTAAACCCCAAATTCTCAAATTTTTCTTTGAATTGTATATTAAGGTCTTTAGGGGCGACAAGGGATTTACCTCTCATTGTTTTTTCTTTACTAATCTTAGTTTTATGTGGTGCGATGTCTTCAATCACTTTCTTTATCACTTTCAGGATTTCAGGATATTTCACTATCAATATTTCCACGCCACCAAGATGTGAGTATTCATAAATTATATTCATTTTTCATTACCCCAAACCAAATCAAGTTCCGATTGATTTTCTTTTATCTGGTTTAAATTTACCGCAACCGGTTTTATATCTTCAGGATGATCCGGATTAAAAATCGGTCTTTCCATAGGGCGTATTTTCAGGTCACCGGAAAAAGCCCTATTAATTCTTTGCAAAGTAATTTCATAATATTCATCCAGAATTTCTGCTCCACAGCTTTTTCGGTTATGCATAAGCGAAGCAATTTGAGTTGTTCCTGTTCCCATAAAAGGGTCTAAAGTCCAATCATTTTCATTAGTCATAGATAAAATCAGGCGTTCTACCAATTCTACAGGAAATTGAGCAGGGTGAATTGTCTTTTCTATATGATTTGCTTTAACATTGGGAATATCCCAAACATCGGAAGGGTTTTTACCTAAAGGATTGCAGGATAATTCACCTTTTTTATTTCCCTTAAAATAGCGTTTCTCAGGATACTTTTGCGGAATGCGCACAGGGTCTAAATTAAAAGTATATGCATCGCTTTTAGTGAACCAGAGAATTACCTCATAGCGTCCGGAAAACCTTTTGGAAGAATGCAAACCATGCCCGAAATGCCAGATTATTCTATTGCGCAGTTTTAAACCCAATTCCTCAAAAAAAGGATACAACACAATATCCAAAGGGACAATTTCTCCGTTATCTATATAATTTCCTACCTGCCAACAAATACTGCCGCTTGTTTTTAGCACTCTAAAGCATTCTGTAATAACTTTCTTTTGCCATTCAAGATACTGATTTAAAGGTTTACGCTTTTCATATTTCTTTCCAATGTTATAGGGTGGTGAAGTTACAACTAACTGAATAACTGAATCCGGTATAGAATCAAGCAATTCCAGGCAATCACCCTGAAACAAACAGAGAGTGGAATCAGAATTCCAATTATTGCTTATTTTGATCATAATCAGTTATAGCAAAATACTATTTTCTGCGCTACCGGACATTTTGCAGAAACCCATAATGGTCTTCTGCATTTTTTCTTCACCTTTACTTAGCCATTTACGGGGATCAAACTTGCTTTTATTAGGTATATAGTTAGCGGGGTCAACATCGGGAGGGCAGACAATGGCATATTTTTCTTTTTCCCAATATTCCTGAATAGCAGAAGCCATATCCATCTGGTAGTGAGTATCTTTATTGATTTTTACTACCCCGTTGGCAATAGCCGTTTGTTGTTGCCAGTCAGTTAAGCCGGAAGCGCCATGTAAAACCAATCCTCTTTCCACACCATTTTTTATCAGCAGGTTATCAATTTCCTTAATCAAATCCAAGTGCAGGACAACATTTTCACCTTTGGTAACGCCATGATTTGTGCCTACGGAAGCAGCAAAGAGGTCTACACCGGTCTTGATTACAAATTCCAGTGCTTCTTCGGGTTTAGTATAGAGTTCATCTTCCGAAACAATTTCATCTTCAGCACCCTTGATATGACCAATTTCACCTTCCACCAGAATATTATATTTATGCGCCAAATCCACAACCTCTTTAGTAATCCTGATATTATCTTCCAGTTTTTCTGCTGAAGCATCTACCATCACGGAAGAAACAAGGTCATTTTCAATACAGAACTTAATAAAATCAAAATAGTTAGGGGTGGCATGATCAATATGAAGCCCAATTCCACATTTGGGAAATTGCCCGGAAAAGGTCTTCACCATCGTGGAAATCATTTTGGCTCCAATTTGCAAATCCTGAGAAGTGCCTGCCGCATATTTACAGGCACCGGTACTCATTTGAATTAAGCCATCTGAATTGACAGCAGCATAGCCCTGAACAAGAGCTCTGATTTGAGTGTCAAAAACAACATTGGATGCAATAATACCAAAACGCTGTTTTTTGGCTTTGAGGAAAACCTCTTTCAGTTGTGCACCGGATAGAAACATTTTATACCTCCATACAGGTTTATTTCTTATAAGATAATCTATCTAAACAGGGATATAAAGTCAAGGGAAATCTGCAGAGAAGAATAGAAGCTAAAGGCAGCAACAAATAAAAACACTGCCGTTGGTAATACTTAACCCTAAAAATAAGCGTTTCTATTTCTGCTCTTCAGCGTAAATGTTTTTGCCGTTTGCGGTTAAAGAATCATAAATGCTTGTTGTCTGGTCATTTCTTTAACGGCTCTTTAACGATCCTTTAACAATGCCTTAACTTTGTTAAAGAGTCGTTAAAGAAACTCTAAAGAAACATAAAGGTTTCAACTTGGCAGGAAATAAGGCGCAGCTTTATATAAATTTACATACAAATATAGTTCAACTGGTCTTCAAACCTCAAACTTGTGAATTAAAATAGGAACAAAAAAGAAGGTGGAGAAAAAATCTCCACCTCCAATTATTTTTACGGATGCGCTATGTTTAGTTGATTGCTATCACCCGATAGAATTTTTTAGAAGCAGCTGCTCCACTATAGAATAGATTGGCAGTAGTTGTTACTGTAGTCCAGGTTCCATAAGGATCATCTGCGGATTCAATTCTATAGTTAGTTGCTCCATTAACTGCAATCCAGCTAAGGTTTATCGTTCCAGCCACTTGAGAAATATTAACAAGCGGTGCTTCCAAAATTCCTGCAGCGGGAGTTATATCTGCCAGAAAACGGGGACTAAATTGCATTGTATCATTATATTGTCCACCCAGACAGATAATATCCACAGGGTCTGTAGGAATAGTTGTTCCGGCATAATCGGCACCGGGGAAAGTTCTCATTATTAAAGTTCCGGAAGCATCCATGGCAGTAATATTTTCTGCTGTGGCAGCAAAAACACCTGTAATATTGGGTGTTAAGGTTACGCTATAAATCTTTAACAGCTTTGCTTGATCAGCAGAAGTGATGGTAGCCAGGGTTCTTGTTACTGGAACAATGGTATTGTTATGAGAAGTTGCGGCACCCGGATCAGCAAGGGGAACAAATTGCAAAAGACCTGAATACAAAGATAAAGTTCCTGCTATACCGGTAATGCCATCATAGAGATTATAGGTTGTGGTTATTATCCCGTTCGGGTCGTCAATAACAATAGCTGCGGTAGCATCCTGGATATATTTTTGATTACGATTTGCCTGCTGGAAAGTAAGAACTGCTTCTCCGGTAAGACGATAGGCACTACCTACAGTTCCGGCTCGGAGTTGAGCTATAGTGGCTACATTTTCCGAAAAATCATAAAAAGCAGTGGCAATTCCAGAAGGTGAAAAGCCGGTGGCATAACCCTTAGCTTTTATAGTTGTATCTGAACTGACGGGAATTGGATTGCTGTAAATATCAGAGGACTCTGTGGGTTCAGAACCATCTGTAGTATAGTGAATAACAGCTCCAGGAGTAGTTGTGCTGATCGTTACATTGATAGAACTGGCATAAGCACCGGCAGGAGGATTAAAAGTAGGTTTAACTACCACATTGCCAAAAGTATGCATTCCCAAATCAGCAATATAATCTATAGCATAAACAACCCACTGACTATCATCTGCATTAGTTCCAGCACTTGTTGCCCAATCCAAATTACCCTGAGTAACAGAAGGTTTACGAATTAAAGTATGTTCGGCAGTTGCAGAAGCTATTCCGGCAACAGGCCAATTGATAGTTCCAGGATCCGTTCCAATAGTGCCAATAACATCTATCAAGGTTTCTGTAGTTCCAAGTTTATATAGTCCCAGAGCGTCATTTCCATTGAAAAAAGTAACACTTGCAGTTGTATCTGATAGAGCAAGTATATCTGCATTGGCAGAAGCGTGGGCAATAACATAAACATCCGAATGATTAAGAGTTCCGGTTAAATTTAAAGTATTTGTTGGTGTTAAAGAACCGTTAGTAAAAAGGCAAACCTTGTAATTGCTTAAATCAATCGGTCCACCGGTTCCGTTGAAGATTTCAATTGCTTTATTATTACTGCTGCCTTCAATATATTCCGAGAAAAATAAGTCACTTGCCATTCCGGGTTGAGGTGTAGCGGTTCCACTAACAGACAGTTGATATTCATTAGCATAAGTAGTATTGTGGTTAATTAGCCCATTAAAAGTTCCTGCTCCCGATGCGTTCATTCGGACATAAACATTGCCAATATAGTTATAGCTTAAGGACAAAGAAGTTGTCCAGTCACTTGTGCCGTTTGAACTTAATTCAAAAGGATAAGTAGTAGTAATTTGGATAGGATCAACAGCACCGGGTGCACTTAGAGTATATGATTGAACTGCTGAAGGAGTTCCCGCTTGGGCACTAAAAGGAGTTAAATTGGCAGTAATGTTCCAGGTTACAGGTGTGGGAAGAGCTTCTCCCGTAACACGAACATTAACCGGTTCGGCACCGGCACTGGTATGAACAATATTGCCCTCATATTCACCAATGGCAGAAGCCAACATACGAACATAGATACTAGCATTGAAATCAGCCGGAACAGTAATACTGGAAGCCCATCCTTCTGTTTGCGAAGTAGAAACCTGAAAGCCGTTGGGTGCGGTAACAGTTATTCCACCTAAGATATTGGTTCCCCATAAAGTGTAGTCCCTAATTTCATCTGAAGGAAGATTCACAATGCTTTCCAAAGGATCAAGTTCGGTTGTGCTGGTATGAATAGCTGGCGTCTCCATTGGAGTTCCTTCCCAAAGTTTAGCCCAATCATTAGTTACTCTGATGCCATCAATTTTGGCTATAGGAGTGTTATTTGCCTGGCGGATAGCCACAGCTCCAATTCCTGCTATATCAGCTCCTGTTAAATCAGAAGCGGTAAGCTGAGGTGCGGGTTCAGTTTGTCCGATAACAGGATTAACCCACATATAGACCTCATCGTTAGTGGTTCCCGAAACAATAACATATTTCATTACAATCAGATAAGTAGTATTTAAGGCATAGTTGTAAGGAGTGGCGGCGGTTTCGGAAATACCATTCGCTTTTGAAATACCAAATCTTAAGTTATTGGAGGCATCTTTTTGGACAAAAACCCTACCTTTGAAATCAGTACTGATAGGGTTGGGCCCGAAGTGGAAGAAATAATCAGCTGATGTTTTAGCTTCCGAAGCATTGAACAGAAAGGAGACATAAAAAGTTCCCGAGGTCTGATTAGCAAAGGTTTTATGAACATCTTCCGCAGAACCGGAAAAAACCGTCTGTGCCGCTAAACCCTGATAAGCATAATAGCCAGGATAGACAAGTCCTTCATCAGCTACGATAATAGGATGGCTACCAGCTCCACTATGAGCAATCCAACCATTGGAAGTTAATGTTGTTCCCGCGGTATAATTAAATTCCTCAGCTAAATAAGTGTTATAAGCATTCGGGTCTGTTACTGTTCCGTTTACGGCTAAGTTTTGGGTCTCAGCTCCTGTGCTGGAATGGACTATGTTGCCGGAAAAAGTTCCTGCTGTAGCTCCGGTTAAACGCACATAAACAGTTCCGCTAAAAGAACTGGCTAAATTAAGGGTGTTAGAATAAGTAGTATTATCTGTAGAAAGTTCATAACCGGTAGGTGCAGTAACACTTATTCCTGCAGTTAGAAATAATCCGGTTACCGTATACTGTTGTTCTGGAGAAGGAGTTCCCAATAAAGTGCTGAAATCAGTTAAACTGGCAGTAATCTCTATCATCGGAGAAGGATTGGTAACAGTTCCTTCCACAGCTAAATTTACATTAGTTGCTCCCGAACTGGAATGGATTATATTACCGGAAAAAGTTCCTGCTGTGGCTCCTGTTAAACGCACATAAACAGTTCCGTTAAAAGTAGCCGGTAAAGACAAATTGCCGGTATAGGTAGTTCCATCAGTAGAAAGAGCAAAACCTGTGGGAGCGGTAACAGTGATATTTCCGGTTAAATTTTGCCCGCTCAAAGTGTAGGTTTGATGCGCTGAAGGAGTACCGGTATAAGTGGAAAAAGGAGTTAAAGTTCCATTTACTACAATGGTGGGTGAAGCTGTTCCTTCGGCAGTTATGCTTACATCATCAATACCTAGGCCTTGAGCGTTGGAAGTAGTTGAACCATTTGTTACAGAATAGTTCCAGGCAAGATACAAAGAGCTTCCTGCGGATAGAGAGTAAGATAAAGTGGCACTAACAGGAACTGTAGCTCCCGGGGCAGAAGCATAACCATTATTGGAAGCATCAGCCGGGAAAGAAGTTAAAAATGAACTTCCTGCACTTGTCCAGGTTGTTCCATCATTGGAATAATACATTTGGATGGAAAAACCGGCTGAATTAGTTCCCATCCTGTATTTTTCCACATTGTAGCTTATGGTAAAAGAATTGATGGCACTGCTGCCGTTATTGGTAAGCTGAACATAAACATTACCACTTTTTGTGGCAGAGCTGGAAGATATAAAACCAACTGCACGGTCTTCAGCAGTATCTGCTGGTCCTGCACCATAGTTATAGATTCCATTCCCAGCCGAAGAGCTCATATTATTACCGCCTGCTCTTTCAGTGGCAGTTACTGCTGCAGAATAAGCTCCAACCAAGCGGACTGAATTGTTCTTATCTGCTTTCCAACCTGCAGGTAAAGTTGCAGTAGCAGATGTTCCTAAACCATCAAGGTTTTGGGTAACATTTTGTCCTGCTTGAATGTTTACCTGAGCGAATAACCCTCCTATAAAAGAAAGGGTCAACATAACTATAAACAATGTCTTTCTCATATTTCCTCCCTGAGAAAACTTAGTTCCTAACTTATAATCAGATATATTAATTACTCGTACAGAATATAATATTTGAATAAGGGTATGGCGTCAAGTAAAATAATAGGTTCTTTTATTTTTGTGCAGATGATGGGGATAATTGTTACCACTGAAGACACTGAGGACACTGAAGACACTGAGGGCACTGAGAGCACTGAGGACACTGAGATTTCAGGGCAATGTTATAATACCTGCAAGGCATTTTCCGCTCTACAGCGTTTACTGTTTGCTTTTCACTGAGTTAGCTCTTTCGGCAAATCTCACCATCTAAAGTAAATTCACTTGTTTTCTTCATTTTTCCTTGCATTCATAGTGCTTTCCGTATTCCGGAAGTATCAGCCCTCACTTTTTACTTGACAGCAATTCCCCTTTCCTCATTTGGAAAAGTGTTCATTAGAACAAAGAAGGGACAATTAGTGAAAGAAGATTATATACAAAAGAATGACTATCACTCCATTTTCTTCACCGATAAGGCAGAAGAATGTGACAGTGAATTGAAGTCCCTGTTTCTGAATCATTTGGAATATTCTTTGATAAAGGATACGACCACTGTTAAGAAATGGGATATCTATTATGCCTTGGCTCTCAGTTTAAGAGACCTGCTAATAGAAAGATGGTTACGCACCCAATATGAATATCGCAAGCAGGATGTGAAAAAGGTCTATTATCTTTCTCTGGAATTTTTGCTTGGCAGAATGCTTACCAACAGCTTAATCAACCTGGATGTGTATAATGAAGTTTACGATATGCTGAAAGAGATGGGCATTTCCTTAGAGGATATTATTGAGCTGGAACCGGATATGGGTTTGGGGAATGGTGGTTTGGGTCGTTTAGCTGCCTGTTTTATGGATTCTTTAGCTACCCAGGCATATCCTGCTTACGGCTATGGCATCCGTTATGATTTCGGCATTTTTAAACAGCAGATTGTTCAGGGCTATCAAGTGGAGGAACCTGATAATTGGCGAAAAAATGGTTGTCCTTGGGAAATCAATCGACCGGAATTAACTTACCGGGTGCGTTTTAGGGGTAAAGTAATCAGTGAAACCCTTCCTGGTGGCGGAATTGAACACCATTGGATGGATACGGAAGATGTTATGGCTGTTGCCTGGGATATTCCTGTTCCTGGTTATCAAGTGGATAATGTGAATAATTTACGCTTGTGGCAAGCAACCAGTACTGATGAATTTGACCTGGAATATTTCAATAATGGCGATTATGTAAAGGCAGTGGAGAAGAAGACCATTTCTGAAAACATCAGCAAAGTTCTCTATCCGAATGATAATGTCCATTTGGGCAGGATGTTACGCTTACAGCAGGAATATTTCTTTGTTTCTGCTACTTTGCAGGATATTTTTGCCCATTGGAAAAGGTATCATAAAGGGTATCAGGATTTTCCTGCTAAAATAGCCATTCAATTGAATGATACTCATCCGGCTCTTGCCATTCCGGAAATGTTACGCATTTTGATTGATGAAGAACGAATGAGTTTTGAAAATGCCTGGAAAATTACCAGAAGCTGTTTTTCCTATACCAATCATACTATTTTGCCTGAAGCACTGGAGAAATGGGGTCTTTCGCTATTTGAAGAACTTCTGCCGCGTCACCTGATGCTTATTTATCAAATAAACAATGTTGTTATGGAAGAAGCGATGCGTCTGTATCCTGGCGATATAGCTAAAATGCGTAATCTTTCTATAATTGAAGAAACGAACGGCAAAGCAATCAGGATGGCTCAACTGGCAATTCATAGTTCGCATACCGTTAATGGCGTTGCCAAGTTACACACCAAAATCCTCCGGGAAAGGATTTTCCCCGATTTGGCAGAATTATATCCGGAAAAGTTTCAAAACAAGACCAATGGCATCACTCCCCGGCTTTGGTTGCATACTTGTAATCCGCAATTGGCAAGTTTAATTTCTGAATATATCGGCACCGGTTGGATCACGAATCTGGAAGAAATAAAGCAAATTGAGCAATATATATCCGACCCTGATTTTCGCACTTCTTTTGCCGAAATGAAAGACATAAATAAAAGCCATTTAAGCAGATATATCTATCGGGAAACGGGAATCCGCGTGCAGGTAAATTCTCTTTTTGATGCTCAAATAAAACGCCTGCATGAATATAAACGCCAATTATTGAATGTAATGGGCACAATTGCCCGTTATTTTCGGATTAAAGATAATCCGCAAGGTAATTTTGTTCCCCGAGCAGTTATTTTTGCCGGAAAAGCAGCTCCGGGCTATTTTTTAGCAAAGCGTTTAATTAAGCTAATCAATAACCTTGGTGAAGTGGTTAATAAAGACCCGGATATCAAAGACCGGCTGAAAGTGGTTTTTTTGCCTAATTATTGTGTTTCCTTAGCCGAAAGAATTATTCCCGCTACCGAGCTATCCATTCAAATTTCTACCGCGGGTTATGAAGCCAGCGGAACGGGAAATATGAAGTTTGCTTTAAATGGAGCTTTAACTTTGGGAACTTTGGATGGTGCCAATATTGAAATGGCAGAAGAAATCGGAGCCGAAAATATGTTCATTTTTGGCTTGGATGCAGAGCAGGTTAAAGAGCTTAACCAAAGCGGTTATAATCCTCGCAGTTTTTACGAAAGCGATCCCGAATTGAAAAGGGTTGTGGATTCTTTAATAGACGGCAGTTTTGATGACGGCGAAAAAGACCTCTTTTTACCCATCTGGAAAGCACTGATGGAAGATGGAGACATCTATTTGAATATGGCTGATTTCCGTGCCTTCACCGATGCTTCCAGTAAAGTGGATGAACTCTATTTGAACCGTGATGAATGGATTACCAAGGCAATTCTGAATGTAGCACGCATTGGCAAATTTTCCAGTGACAGAGCAATTAAGGAATATGCCAATGATATTTGGGGAATTCAACCTCTGCCTTTGGAATTGAGCAACGGGAATAACTCCCGAAATTTATGAACCGAATCAGGATATTTATCCTTTGTGCTTTCGGGGAACTGTTTTGTCTTGCTTTGAACGCAGCAATTGTTATTAACGAGGTCTGTTACGATCCTGTTGGCAGTGATGAGGGTTTTGAATGGATAGAACTTTATAATAACGGCAGCACAAGTATCCAGCTGGAAGGAGCTAAAATTCTTTCCGGGGGCAGTTCTTATACCGTTCAATATACCCTTCCCTTTTTTGAATTGCGCCCTCAACGCTATTTACTAATTGGAGGAGAATCAATAATTACTGCTCAGCTGTATTATAATTTCAGCTTTCAGAACGGGGGTAGCGAAACAGATGGCATTCAATATGTTAGTTCCGATGGAACTTATACCGATACTGTGCTTTATGATTCTCCTAACATTTATCAGCTATGGGATGACCACAATTGCCCCGGTTTAAATTTTGCGCTTGATGTTCCAGCTGGTTATTCTTTGGCAAGAATATATGACGGCTGTGATACGGATAATTGTGAAACGGATTTTATTGCGGAAGCAAAGCCAACTCCCGGATTGGCAAATCGTTTGCACTGTGATTATGCTTTGGGGATTTATGAAGTAGAGCGGGAAAATAACTATGCCCAACTTAACCTTTGGCTGAAAAACTTAAGCTCTTTCTCTCCTCTTTTAACTGCTGAACTTACAATTACTCAAAATAGCGAATTACTGGTTCAGCAAGCAATCGCTCCTCTTGCTGCTGCTGATTCTCTTTGTGTGAATCTGGCTTTTTACTGTAATCCTGAACCCTTCACAGTGAATTTATTTCTTTTAGACGACCCCGATTCCACAAATAATGTATTAACGATTCCCTATGACAATGCAACGCAAGCTTCCCTATATCTCAATGAGTTTCTGGCTTATCCGGAATCCGGCAATCAGGAATGGATTGAAATTTACAGTGAGCAAGGTGCACCCGGAACATATTATATTGCAGATAGTTCTGCTGCCAAAATCCGTTTTGTCCTTCCTGCAGTAAGTGGCTATTTTGTAATTTGCCAAAATCCTGATGCTTTACTTTTGCGTTATCCGGAATGTCCTGCAAGCTCTATAATTTTAGCCGAGAGTTGGACTTATTTAAACAATGACGGAGATTGCTTAGTTTTGAAAAATGAAACAGGAGCTTTGGATTCGTTAAATTATACCGGAGAGGAAATAATTAAGGGTGTTTCCAGAGAAAGGGTTTTAGTTGATTCTACCTCTATCTGGCAAAATTGCTATAGTGAAAAAGGGGGAACACCAGGATTTCCTAACAGCACCTTGCCACAAACGGAATTACCCGCACCGGGAAAAGTAACCCTGACCGGAAGCCCCTGTGATGCTAAAAAAGGCGAAAAAATATCTCTTACTTACAATTTTTCTGCACCTGAAAATAGAATAACCTGCAATGTTTATGATTTACGCGGCAGTAAGATTTGCAGTATTGCCGATTATGCCTTGGTAAATGCCTCCGGAATTCTTTACTGGAACGGCTGTAAACAGAATGGAACTTTCGCTCCCCGGGGGCTTTATATCATTTTATGGGAAGCCCAAAATGCCAGCGGAGGTAAAATAACCCGTCAGCAGCTCACAGCAGTGTTAAAAGGTTAATTTCTTTCCTTCCGTCCCTTTTTAGCATAAAAACAGGAAAATGATAACAACTATTGTAGCTTGCCATCAGCAAATTGCATAAATATCCTTGCCTAAGAGAACCCGTTATTTTCTCAATAAAACTCCGATATGACCCCCGTATCGTTCCCATATCGCGATACGGGAATGATACCGGAATCTCATCCGCAGCATATCCCCAAAAAGCAGGAACTGATAACAGGAATGTTAACCTCCAGTTCAATTACAATAATTGTTCTTTTGGGCTATTAAATATAGTGGGATAAAGAAATAGCTTGGTTGTAAAGAGAAAGACAAGATGTCGTTTTTCCGATTTGGGTAGTTGGAGCTCGCTGAGACAGCCCTTTTTTATTCCGGAGGAACGATGCCCTCGTCGCTCAATAGTAATCAGGCATTTTCATATCCCGGACTAAATTATTCGGGTTTATATTGAAGCTATCTTCCGTAACCCTGAATGCGGTTAATAAAAAGGTTTGTTTTTCAAACAAAGCAAGTTATAATTTTAATATATAGATAAACGAGGTGATAAATGAAAAAATCCGCTTTTCTTATCTTTATTGTGTTGCTTATTAACTGCTTAAACGCGCAATTCAGCAATTCCGCATCTTCCCCAACTCTTTTAGCTGGAGGGGCTGGTGAACAAGTTATCCCCAAAATAGCTATCGGGAGCGATGGAAATATGTATTTAGGGCGTTTTGACAGTGTAAACGGCAGTTATGATGTCTGGTTGCAATATCTGGATGCTTCGGGTAATCTTCTCTGGCAAAATCCCGAGGGAATTTTGATAAGTAACTTTCTGCAAATGACCTGGTTAACAGAATGGGATTTGGATATAGACCCTTCAGGAAATTGCTGGCTTACTTTTCAGGATATCCGCACATCCGGAGTGAATAATGTTATGCTTTATAAAGTGGATTCTGGAGGCAATATTTTGCTTTCCAACACTGGCATAGCTCTTTCTTACGATACCAGCACTGACTATATTAATATGAGCCCTGTTCTATTGTGTCATTCCAGTGGTGATGTTTATGTTGCCTGGCAAAGATCAGGTCAAACAACCGAAATCCACCTCCAAAAAATATCCCCTACCGGAGAGCTTTTATGGGGAACAAATGGCATCACTTTTGCCGGAGATGCTGTTAGTTTTACCTGGCCCCAATTACTGGACGCAGGAGATGGCAATTTGTTGCTGAAATACTATTTAGACAGCGGACCTTTTTGGGCTCCCAACCGTCAGGTTTTCGTTACAAAACTTTCCCCGGAAGGAACTGCTATATGGAATAACCCTGTAAATTCTGCCGCGGGTTTACCTGCCTGGGAACAGAATATTCCTTTTATTTCTGATGGCAGCGGTGGAGCTGTTCTTGCCTGGTATGATGATCGCTATAATGATATGATTAACGAGGTCTATATGGCAAGGGTAAATTCCAACGGCTTAGCTACCACCCCTGAAAACGGAACTCTTATTTCCACAGATACTTTCAATCAGCAATATTATCCAAAACTGGCTGTGGATACAGAAAATAATAATGTTTTTGCCTGGTTTCGGACTACCGATCCGGACCAGAATAATGTTGGACTTGCCAGACAACTTATGGATTTTTCCGGAAACCGACTTTGGGGAGATACAGGAGTGCAAATAATTGCTCAGGGAAATACTTATCCCGATCCTGTAGCTGCCTATTTTTATCAAGATACTGCTTATTGTATTTATTCTGCAGCTGCCAGCCCTGGAGACAGCAACAATGAAATCTTGAAAGTTAATGCCATAAAAAGCGATCAAAGCAGTCCCTGGCTGGTTGATGTGTATCTGGATTCAGTTGCCAATCCTAAATTGCATTATGATTCAGCTGTTTCTCATCAGGGTTGGAGCGTGCTTGCTTATGAACAGGGTAATGATTATGACCTTTATGCTATGCGTTTAAATCCTGATGGAACTTTGGGAGGGGCATATTATCCTGCTCCTCAATCCTTGGAAGGATATGTGGATGATCAAGGAACCGTTCATTTAAGTTGGCAGGAACCACCCTTTACGCCAAATCAATATTTAGTTTATGTGAATGAAGAACTCTATATTACTTTACCGGCAGAAACCCTTGTTTGCACTATTCCTGATTTTGTAGCAGGAACTTATAATTTTTATGTGTGTGCACTTTATTCTCCGGATCAGCTATCGCTTCCTTCCAATATCGTTACATTAACTATTCTGCCTGTTGCTATAGAAGAAGGTAATTACATTCCTGTTGTTACCTATCTGGAAGTGAAACCCAATCCCATTCGCAATAGCTTTACTATCAGTTATTTTCAGGATAAATCTCCTGCCAAACTTGCTATCTATAACATCCGGGGACAAAAGGTTTATGAACAAACTTTTAGCGGTGGTGAACACGAAGTTATTTCCAGGAACTTAAACCTGAATTTACCCAGTGGTGTTTACCTGTTAAAACTGAATTCGCTGAGGCAAAACTACCGGCAAAAAATAACCGTGATCAAGTAACCAGGAGCGAAGAGCTTAAGTTAAAAGACACCAGGAGGTTGACCTTTGCGTCAACCTCTTTTTTTTATTCAATCGGAAAGGCGTTAATAAAACCTGTAAAATTCAAGGTTGCCAGCAAAGTGCCGATTAACAGAACAATTATTGCCACTGCCTTAAAATAATCCGATGCCTTCAGCATACTGACCAAGTCAGGATTGCGTGAAATATAGGCAGAAGCAGCATAAAATTCTTCTCCAATTAAAGTGTAGGAACAGGTTGTGATAAAAAACGGCACCTGAGTAATAGCATCGGTTCCGGCAATTTGAAAAGCACCGGTTTGGTTTCCTGTTTCCGTTAAAAGCAATGCTTCTGCATTAAAATATCCCATATAGAAAATAGTGGCAACTCTTTCGCGAACGGTTATGCCATTAATACCTGCGCAATAAGGAAACTGGTCATAGGATATAAAGAAAATATCATTAGGATTATAAGCATCCGGGCGTCCAACTTCATTATACGCATTATGAATAATTTCCTGGGCTAAAGGTAAAACCATATAATCACAATGAGGAGAAATTAAGCGGATATCAAATTCGGCAGCTTTTTTGGCTACCTGTCCTAAAATTAACATTGAAGCAACAGTATCAGGGTCTCCTAAAGTTCCCCAACCGGGAACAAACATAATAGGACGCCCCATTTCTGTAGCTCTGCCAACTGCTTCTTCAATTGATTCCAAACCGGCAATGGGTCTGATATAAGCTGTCCCTTTCCTACTTTGAATGATGGCAACAATAAGGAATAAACACAATAAAATTGAAGCAGCGAGAGTTATATATTTGGTAGTATCAAACCAATCACTCTTAGGGTAAAATTTTGTATTCCCTTTGGGGTCAATATAGGTTGCAGTAGTAACAAAATTGGCTTTACCATCTGTTTTAATAACCCGGTAAGAATAACTGCGCATATTTTTATTATGCGTGGCTATTAAGGTTTTCAGCCATTCCTTATTGGACTGCATCTTTTGTGCCTGCAGATAGGAAGGATGTTTGGTGATAAAATTATAGGTTCCTTCCGCCTCTTGAATTGCTGCCAGTAAAGTATCGGGAATAGCGTTGCCGAGATATTTATTCTTTTCCAAAAGCAGCGCATCCAGTTCTTTCTTTTGCTGTTGCAGGTTTTTAGTAAACTTATCTTTAAACAGCGGAACCGCGAAAGCATAGCCGTTCAGCGAATCTATAGCTACAGTCAGTTGCGGGTCTAATAGCAAATGTTTACTCTTGGCATCATAACCCAAAACCTTTTCGTAAAGGGTGCTTTCGTAAGGAATGGAATGATCAAACGCACGGGTTAAGCCATTGATATGATTGCCAAATAAGAAATCAGGGTCAAAACCGTTGCGGGTAAGGACTTCATAATAAATTTTATTCACCGGCTCATTCTCGTAATAGATATTCTCACCCTTGAAAATCTTATTACTCTTATCATAAACAATATGCTGTTCCGTATAATCCTCAAAGTTGACCATTCTGTTAGTGTGAACGGCAATGCGGATTTTCATATTTGTAATGGCTTTATACTGCTGCGGCAGTTTGAAGTGGACTGTTTTATCCAGGTAATGTTCCGAGACCTTGCCAATTTCGTTATTTAAGGAATCAAGAATAGTAAACCTCAATTCCTTGATTTTGTAATGTTCGTTATTAGAGACCTCATAGTTGATCCGTAAAGCCGTTTTGTCGTTATTCAAATACAGCGCCTGGCTGACAAAAACCAGAGGTTTTCCCAGGGAAACTGTTAAATTATCACCCTTGTCATTGATTTTGTCTTTTACTTCAATTTGCGGCATTTTAAGCTGCTGAGAAGAATTTAACAGGCGGAAATTTTTGGCAGTTACGGCTGCACTTTGACCTGCATAATCACTGTAAGAAAGCACAGGATAATAATCTGCAATATTTTCGGGAAGTTTAATCCCTTCTTTTCGGGTATCTACACTGTGGCAAGTATTTACAGAACCCGAATAATTTGGAATCTGAAATAGAGAAATAGCGCTATTTTGCCAATTATCAACAAGGGTTTCGCCATTTACAGGTTTCAGGGCTGAAGGAATCAGCCAGCCCTCCCAAAGATATATATCAGTGGAAGAAGATGGAGGTAACCATTCAAAATTGAACACTCCTGTATCTTGAATGTAAGTGCTGGATAAAATTGCAGCCGGTTCCGGAGGATTATCTTCAGGGATAACTTTTTTAATATCTGCGTAAGGTAAGTATTTCCCTCTTTCGTTCACCGCCAGAACGGTGTAGTAATATTCCTGCCCGGCTTTGGGAAGACCTAAAATGGACTCAAACCGGTTTAATTTCAAGCCCGCCATAATATCCTCACCTTTGGAAACAGGTTTGGAACTATGATATAGCTTGGAATTGTTTATTGCTCCAATTACATTATATCTATTTAAAACAGAAGCAAGAAGTTCTGGTCTTTGCGGGAACTTTTTGTATAAAGGACTTTTATCATCCTGCTGCTTTTCTTTCTTCAATTTTAAGGGAGCTGTTTCAAATTCAATTAAGGGTTGCTCACCCCTGTCGTAGTAATACAAATTTTGAGCCAAAACGCCCAGCTTGGGATCAACTTCCATACTGCTAAGAAAAAACAGCGAGTCCGGACTAACTCCTCTATAAATATTATAATTGATTATGCGATACGATTTATCCAGAGGTTTCCATTTAAGAACAACTCCCGAGCCATCATCAAAAGGTAAATCCTCAGCTGTCAGTTCTGTAATTTTACCTTTCACCGAGGCAGGTTTTGCTTCATCCGTTGAAAGCAGGGAAATGCCCATTAACAATATGATACCGATTATAAGCAAATATTTTTTCATCTCTTCATCCCTTACCCAAAGTTCCCTGTTGCTTTAGCCAGCTAAACGAATTACTAATAGTTGCACTTTCCAGGCAACCAGAGAACTTACAGGTTTCTTATCCCGCTATTTCATCAAACCCAAAACATCTATCACCAGGAATTGGATTCTTCCAATCAGCAAGGAAATACGAGCCATAACTGTTAAACCAAAAGAAGCACCGAACCCAATCATCATATACCATTTTCCCAGCCCGACAAATTTGCCGTAAGCCCCGGTATGTGCTTTGGAGAAAAAGAAATATAGCAGAACAGCAATTGTGCCGATCAAAATAAGTATGAGATTGATGTTTTCCAGAGGAACCATCGCTTGTCTCATCTGAACTAATATTCCGGCATGAATTCCCATAGGAACACCAAAACCGATCATCATCATAGAAAAAGCAATAGGATAACGGGAAAGCCAACCCAGTTTGCGGGAAAAACGGAACAGATAAAGAATACCTAAAATAGAAGGCAGAATAAGCACCAAATTATGCTTTAACATAATCGGCTGCCAAACATACGGAATAAATATTCGCTCATAAGTAAAAACTAAAGCATAACCCAGGGATATTCCTACCAGCAGTTGTTCCGCCATTCTATAAAAGGGATTTTCCTTATAAAGGAAGGAAAAAATACACAGGGTGAAAAATGCCGCTACCAGATTACTAAATAATTCAAAACTCATTGTTATCCTCCCTTTCTTACTTTTCAACCGCTTTGGCTTTCTGAATGAAATAACCGATATTACCCAAAATGATAAAGACAATAATCATAATATGGGCAACTGATTGCGCATTCATTCCAATTCTGGCTACTTTGAATTTATAATTGATATTGTGCGTTAACCGATTGATTTCCCTGTAAGCAGTTTCTCCCATCTGATTTCTCAGTTCCGGAGTTATCTTGGTTACATCTATAATAATTGTCCCGTTTTGTTCTTCTTGCAATTGCTCAAAGATTGCTTTCTGGTTCGGATATTTAGCTATAAATGCAGCATATTCAGCAGGAGTAAATTCCGCCCTGGTTTGAGTTGTAATATTGATTAATTTCTTTGTGCTTTCATCATTTAAAACTTCTTTACCAAAGGGACGACCGGGAAGAATTTTGTTTCCTTCCGCATCGGTTTTCACGCTATAGTCAATTGTCGGGTCTCTGTAAGCAGCAAAAACATCTACCAGTTTTTCATATTCCGCAGCGCCTTTTAGTCCTGTAAGCATACCAATCAATTGCCCTGATTGTAAATAGGGATATTCATCAGCAGCCATAACTGCAGTAACCCCTAAGGCAACATTAACTCCAAATTTGGGTCGGGCATAATATATCCAGTAAGTTCCTGGGGTGCTTCCGGAAAATTCTATTGCCAGGTTCATTTCGTTGTAGTTAGTAATCCCTTTCATAATCGGCAAGCTTGCAATTTTACGCCCTTCAGCATCTGTAGTTACGGTATTAGCAATATTATCTCCCATACCCAAGACAACAGCCATTGCCTGAGGTTGGTAGCCAAAATTGCAATAATCAACTCCGCTTTTGATATCCGGATATTCTTCTTTTACCGAATTGAAAGCATAGTCAATAATAGGAGCTCCCGAGGTAAGAAAAGTGAGAGCGAAGACCTTGATATTGCGTTCAAAACAATGTCTGATTATAGCTATTTCCATCGGGTAAAGTTCAGGCATCGTAGAAGCATCGTGCATAAAACTTAATAAGACAGCTCTATCTTCTCTTCCGGCATAGGAATCAAGCATCTGATACAAATTCTCTGTAGGAGCGGATGTTACATTATCCGAATTATAGGGTATCATTAGAGGGATGATAATTGCCAGCGCAACTACAATATAGATCCAACGCCGATCTAAACTTTGCATTCTTTCAAAAAAGTTCATTCTTCATCTCTCCTTGTTTAATCTGTTCCACCCAAATAGGAACGCTCAATACCCAAAAGGATTTTCAGGGAAGTGGCTACACCCCCAAGACCAACGCCAATGGCAATTCCCCTCTTGGAAGCAAGATTAGGAACATCTAATATCCATTGCGAAATAACCGGTAGATTTTTATATATCTTAACCCCTAAAGGCACTTGCGCCAACATTACTATAATTGCAGCAATAAGTAAAACTGTGGCTTCTCCCGATCTGGCTCTAAATGCTTTATAGGCAGCTGAAGCCATATAAAATGCCAAAAGGGAAAACATCGTGGAATTCATCGGCATTTGCATATTCTCAAATATCCACATCAACATACTACCTTTCTGGGTTCCGCCAATAAAACCGGCTAAAGATGTAATGATAAACCCGGCAAAAAAGAAATAACTGTATTGCCATTTGGGAGCTTTTCTTTTGATCTTACTGCTATGCATCATACACAAACTAATAACTCCCAAAAGAGCAGCCCAAGGTGCTGATGCATAAGCCCAGGGAATGTAAAATTTGTTGTAGAAATCATCCTGGATAAGCTTATGCGGACTTAACGCATAGAGCACAAAGATGATGCCACCGACAATTACGATGATTAAAGGTATTGTCTTTTTCATATACTACCTCATTTATTTAAGGGGAAATAATTCGCTAAGACCGGTTAACTGAAAACTGGAAAGAATCGCTCCAGCTATTACAAAGGCAAAAATCAGGAATTTGTAATAGTCCTGCGCTTTCAAAGTTCCCAGCTGCATTGGTTCACGGTTTAAATAAGAAGAAGCAGCATAAAGCTCTTCTCCAATTAAAGTATAATCACAAGTTGTAATAAAGAAAGGAATCTGGGTTATAGCATCTGTTCCGGCAATTTGATAAGCTCCAATTGAACTTCCTGTTTCGGTCATCAATAATGCTTCTGCTGCAAAATATCCCATATAAAAGTTCGTGGCTACCCGTTCCCTAATCATAATTCCATTTACCCCTGCTACATAAGCAAACTGGGTATTCGTTAAGAAAAATATGTTGTTTTTATCGTAGCTATCCGGACGCCCTACAGAATAATGTGCATCTCGCACAATTTCCTGCGCTATAGGCAAAACAATATAATCATAGACAGGTATAATCAACTTTATATCATATTCTGCTGTCTTTTTGGCAACCAAACTTAGGATTCCCATTGAAGCAATTGTAGAGACATCACTCACCCCTAAATTTCCCATCATATACATAATAGGTCTGCCCATTTCCGTAGCTCTGCCTACTGCAGTATCAATTTCTTCCAAACCGGCTATTGGACGAATATACAAATCCTTTCCGCGTTTGGCTAAATTGATAAAAACTATCACAAATATGCAGAAAACAAGCATTGCCACGAGAGTAGTATATTTATTAGTATCAAAAATATTGGAAATCGGTTTCATATACAGAATATCATCGCCGTCTTTTAACAAGTCACTTTCTGTAAACAGCCCTCTGCCATTTGTGCGGACAACCTGATAAGTGCTGTAACGGGAATAATCCTCTCGGGTTTTAGCAATGAAACGCATCCTGCTTTTCCGGTTTGTAATTGTATTGGCTTTAAGCAGTTGTTCGTTCTTGCTGTAGGCATTCAGCTGTTTTTGTATCTGGTCAATATGCTGTTTTATTTGTTCCGTTTTAGCAGGATCAGTTATTGTATCTTTACTGGTTTTAAGTTCTAAAAGCTTTTTATTTAGCTCTTCAACCTTCTCCTGTGCTTCTTTTTTGCCTAAATCAGGAAAAATATTGGTCTCAATGCGGATTTCATTATTTTTATCATACACCAAATCTATATTCGGAGAAACCAGAGCCAGAGGAGTTTTAATATCATTATTTCTTAACTTGCGGGCTTTCCGCTCTCCATTTATATAAGTTATAAACGAATCACCCTGAGCAAAACTAAAACCATAAACCTGCTTTGTGATCATAGTAACATAAGGAATAGTTACTTCCAGCGAATTATCGTAAGATGTATTTCGTTTAACCATACTTAACTGCGGCGAAGCCACATTTTTGCGATAAACAACATTGCTGATTTTGGAAACATCTATGCCGTTACGGTATAGTGCCTTAGTAGGTAAAATAGCTAACATATTGGGGTCATATTCCAAATTTTGTTCCAGGCAATAATCCTGAGGTATTTCCGGCTTACCCCGCATCGTAATTTTTACCCGAAATCCCTTTTTGTAATCATAATGATCAGGCACTTTTAAGATAATGCTGTTATCCTGATAAAATTCATTAATTTGGGCAAAGGGCTTTGTTTCACCCTTCTTATAGAACTCAAAATAGATATTATCCACTTTCTGAGTATCGGTTTGATTCAGCTGATAATTTACCCTGAATTTATTGAATTTATCATTTAAAGCAGTGGTTTTAACAACAAAGCATATTGGATGATCCCAAAGAACAGTTAGTCGGTCACCTTTGTCATTAGGTTTATCTTCCATTTTTAAAACCGGTTTTGCAGGTAAATCATAACTGCTTTTCACCTTCGGTTTGCTTAAAGCGGAAAAACTGCTGAAACCATCCGTATCCATCAATTCCAAAGCATAGTTAGAATTAATATAGGTAGAAAGGGAATCACCCGCAGGAATAGAAACCTGACAATAGTTTTTTCCGTAACCGTAACCTGCCGAACCTTCATGAAGAACTACTGTTTTTGCTTGAAAAAGTTCAGGATGTAAGCGAAGCGAATCCCACTCCGTAGATGATAAAAGAGGTGTTTGGTAAATACAATATTGATATATATCTGAATTATAAAGAGGCAGTTCCCATTCAAACCGTAACTCTCTTAGATCTTGCAAAACAACACTGTGAAAAGCTGTTGCCGGTTCAGGAGCATTGGGTTTCGGACTGCCTGCTATAATTTTTGCGGGCTTTTGAAACTGTCTTCTTTCATTCACCGCTACAATAGTATAAAAGTATTTCTCCCCGGGATTTAAGGAACAATATACCGTCTGTTGATTATCTTTTAGCCCCGCGTAGGTCTCGTCTTCTTCTTTCCTTTGCTTATCGGAATTAGACAAAGTAACCTTTTTGCTGCTGTAATAGTATTTGTTCTTTTCAATAAATGAAGTCAGGGTATATTTATCCGCCATCTTAGCTAAAAAAGGAATATCCCGAGGCATCTTTTGATAGAGGGGACTATTTGCACTTTGCTGCTTTTCCTTTTTTAAGTGCCGAGGCGAAGAAATATCAAAAAATTCCGTGCCGGAATTATCGTAATAGAACATTCTCTCAGAAGCAACACCTGTTTTTACATTAACCGGAATGGCATCTATAAAGAAAAGGGTATCAGGACTTACTCCCCTGTAAATACGGTATTCAATAATTCTTTTGTTCCGTTCCAGGGGCTTCCACGATAGCATTAATCCCGTTCCGTCATCAGCAGGAATATCTTCAATTTTGAAATCTTCTACTACATAGCTATCGGCATCTGTTCTTTTCTGAGCAATTGTTGCTGTGCCAACAATAATGAACAGAAACAGCAATAGAATGATTATGCGGTTTCTATATAACCTCATACGCTCTGTCTCCTATTGGTCAATCTAAACAGTTTATTCAAGCTTCCGTTCCACGCACAAAAAATCCCCTTTTATGTCAATCACTTTTTTTCAAACCTGATTTTTGTCCTCACTTCCTCGCAAGAACCAATGTCTATAAAATTAGCCGATTTTCGCCTTTTGGACATTTCGCCATCTCGCTATTTCGCCATCTCACCATCTCGCCATCTCGCCATCTCGCTATTTCGCTATCTCGCCATCTCGCCATCTCACTATTTTATGCCCACAAATACCGGAATTTCTTTCACCCGAAGCTTATAAATTGCCTCAGGACCCAATTCCTGCCACAGGAATGTTTCATAAGAAACGATATACTGAGAAAGATAGGCAGAAATGCCTCCCGGCATAAGGAAATAGACCGCTCCAAAATCCATAATCGTTTTTTGCACTTCCAGCGAGCGTTCACCTTTGCCAATCATAACTCGTAAGCCGTTTTGAATTAATAGAGGCGTGTAAATATCCATTCGGGAACTGGTTGTGGGTCCTATAGCGCCACATCTATTTCCTGGTTTCAACGGGCTTGGTCCACAATAAAAAAGTGCCGTTTTCGCTAAGTCCAAAGGTAATCTTTCCCCTTTTTGCAATATCTCAGCCATTTTTTTATGAGCTGCATCTCTGGCTGTATAAAGAAATCCGGTTAAGAGCACTTTATCGTATTGCTGCAAGGGAGCTATGTCTGCAGGACAAATAGGCAATGTATATCTATATGTTATCATAAGTTAGATTATTATTTCTATATGCCGGTGGGAATGGCACTGTAAATTAACTGCTACAGGTAACGAAGCAATATGACAGGGAGCCGTTAAAATATGCACAGCGAGGGCGGTTGTTTTTCCACCCATACCTTGAACTCCAATTCCTGTTTCATTCACTCTGTTTAGTATATCCTTTTCCAAAAGAGCATATTCTTCTATGGGATTATTATTATTCAAGGGCTGCAAGATTGCTTTCTTGGCTAAAAGGGCACAGGTCTCAAAATTGCCACCGATGCCGATTCCTATTATCACAGGCGGACAGGCATTACCTTTAGCCAGAACAACCGTCTCTACAGCGAAGTTCATTATTTCAGCCGCGTTAGCAGAAGGAGTGAACATTTTTAGGCGGCTCATATTTTCTGCTCCACCTCCTTTTTGAGCTATCTGTAATTTTATCTTATCTCCTTCTACCAAAGAGATGAACAATGGCGGGAGCATTATTTCCGGTATTTTCTCTTCTAAAAAGAGGGTCTTGCAAAATAGAGGGACGCAAATATAATTCCGCAGAGACCTTTTTCAGCGTCTCATTGATAATTTCTGGTAAGGGCAGCCCTTCTATAATACATTGATTACCTATTTCAGCAAAAACAACAAGTGTTCCCGTATCTTGACAAAGGGGTATTTCTCTGGCAGGTGCCAGTTCAATGTTTTGAAGCATACAATTAAGGATTTCCCGGCTGAGCGGATTGCTTTCGTTATTTAGGGCTAATTTCAATTTTGCAGGTAAATCGGGATCGGGGTTAAAAGTGATGTTTTTTATTGCTGTAGCGAGCTTGGAGGCAATTGTTTCATGTGAAACATAGCGGTAAGGCATTGTTCAACCCTTCTGTCTTTTAATCAGATACTTCAGCAGCAGGTCTTCTATCGGAGTAAAGGTATCTACAGGGTTATATTCAATACGGTTTTTATAGCATTCATTCTTCATATAGGTTACAAATTTATTGTAATTTTCCCGGTATTCCTTGCGAATTTGCCAAGGTGAAACCGTTATTTTTTCGCCGGTTTCGCTATCTATGAACTGAGCTTCTCTTTTATAATCAAACTTTTCTTCTTTGGGGTCAACAATATGAAAAACAAGCACTTCATGATTGCGGGTACGGAAATGCTTTAGTGCTGCCATAATTTTTTCCGGCTCATCTAAAAGGTCACTGATAATGATTATTAAAGAGCGTTTCTTTACCAGTTCGGCAATTTGATGCAGGGGAGTTAAGAATTCAGTAGTATCTTCCGCCTTTAAATTAATTAGGGCTGCAAAAAGTTGAGAAGTGTAATTTCTTATTGCCTTGGGGGGAAAGGCAGAAGTGATTTTATTGTTAAATGTATAAAGACCGGCAGCATCTTTTTGAGAAATCATCAGCCACGCCAGGGCACCTGCAAGTTGAGTTGCATATTCAATTTTACTGTTTTTACCGGAACTGAAAAACATTGACTTGCTGTGGTCAACAAGAATGTAGCTGCGCAGATTGGTTTCTTCTTCATAGCGCTTGATATAATAGCGTTCCGTTTTTGCCAAAATTTTCCAGTCCAGGTCTCTTAACGGTTCCCCGGGATTATATTGTCGGTGATCGGAAAATTCAGCGCTGAAGCCATGGTAGGGAGATTTATGCAAGCCCACTAAAAAGCCCTCAACTATGCTTTTAGCAGTAAGCTGAAATTTATTTAACCGAACCAGCGTTTCTTCTGATAAAAAAGGCATTTATTTCTTTTTGGGTTGATACAATAAGGCAAAAGGTATTATTACGGCATAAGCGAGAGCCAATAGTATCGGCGAAACAGATATCTCGTTTAAGGACATAATTAAGTAGCCGATAACTAATACTATCGCGGCAATCAGCAATAAGATATAGTTGATTTTACCCAGGTGCAATTTGTTTTTTGCGTCATCTTTATTATTCATCTCTGCTCCTTTTTGCAGAATACTTTTCCTTCTGTTTCTGTTTAATTATTATGCCTGCGCAAGCAGGAATTACAAAATAATCAGCCCTATCCAGCATAAAATTCATCCCGGTTCCTAAAAACCATAGTTACAAAGCTGCTCAATTTGTCAACTTAACTTTCGTTTTTTTCATAGCAAGAAAGGATTTGCTGATATATTTCCGCCGAAAGTTCCTGCCTGGTTTTGCCATCTTTATAGGGAACGGCTTCTAAAACTTCAATTTCTGCTTCAAGGGTATGTCCGATAAGTTTCCAGTAATGAGAGAAAAAGGGCATATCGCCATACCAGTATATCAGATCGCGATTTTCTTTATCTATCCTTCTTCCGTCTATTGTTTTATATTTAATACAGAGCGGAAGAACAGCACATTGGGCTGAAATTGCCACCTGGAAGAGGGATTTTCGGAAGGGTTGAATCGTTAATCCGTTCGTGCTGGTGGCTTCAGGAAACAGAAGAACTTTAAAGCCATCCCGAATAGCGGAAGCGAAGTATTCAATTTCCCGGGGTAAAGATGCGAACTTTTTTCGGTTAGTATAAAGGCATCCCCCATCGCGGGTTATTTTGCCTAAAAAGGGATTATGTTTCATTTCTACGGAAGTGATGAATACCATATTCTCCAATGCAGCAAGTAATATTATATCTATGTAGGTAGTATGATTGGAAACCGCCAGGTATGCTTTATTATGCCATTTCTGCAGTTCTTGGGGATTTTTGATGCTTAGCTTAATCTTAAAAGTGCGTAAAAAGTGTTTGCCAAAGCGGCTATTGTTTTTAACTAATCTCTTTCTCCGCAGGTTTTTATTCCTGGTTGTTAATCTTATTATTGCAGATAGCAGGAAATATTCGCCAATTAAGAAGCAGTGCCGAAGGATACAGTGTAATTTGCGTAATACCATTTTTTATAAACGGGTTATACTATGTTTATGTCTTTACCGGCAAAACAATTGTTAAGGTGCCTTTGGCTATTTGCCAAGCAATTAGCTGGTTCTGTTTTTAGTCGCATAATTAGTTTCAAACCTTTTTTCATCTCTGCATTGTTTTTCCTTTATTGATGCTTTAAAGATTCTTTAACGATTCCTTAACGGAACTAAGGAATTGTTAAAGCATTGTTAAAGGGTCGTTATATATTCTACTATGAGACAGGTGATAACTTATTCGGAAGTAATAGTTTCAGGTATCTTCGCCATCCTGCAAAGTTCCAAATAGGACTATCCCCTTTGCTTGTAACTGTTAATTAAACTTTATAGTTCCTCTTTCCTTCCTGCAAACGCAGGATATAATACCTGCTAAACAATCTCTTAAACTATCTTTTTCATTGGGTTTATAACCCTTCGTAAATAACTGCTGTTCTAAAAGCATTCATTATAGGAATTATGTATGGGGTTAGTTATATTTCTCATTTGCCAACTTAACATCTTTCCTGCGTTACTTTAAGAGCAGCATTTTCCTGGTAATATTCTTTTCCGGGGTAACAATTTTATAGTAGTAAACTCCGCTGGCGCAAGACCTGCCGTTTTTATCTCTTCCATCCCAGGTAAATTGATAATCACCGCTTTTAAGTTCAGATTGAACAATGGTTTTCACTTTTTGACCTTTCCCGTTGTAGATTGCAAGAGATATTGGTGAACCCTTGGAAAGATTAAAGCTGATAGAGGATAGTTGTGAGGTGGGATTGGGAAACACACTAAGAGATTGAATTACAGAAGGTATAACCGGATCGTCATTGCCCTCAGGATTATAATCCATCACTTCCAGTTCCGAAAGAATTATCCCTATCAGATTTCTCAGGGTATAGTCCCCTGATTCTATTTGTGCGGTTCTAAAAGTGGAAGTAAGCACAGAGTAATTATCAGTAGCATTTAAAACGCCTATAATAGGATTATCGGTATTGCCGGTGGAGGAGAAAAATATTCCTTCCGCCGATATTTGATTAGGAATGAGAGCATAGACAACGGATGAATCAGACGGGACATAATTCCAGGTTATATTATTAGCAGGATAAAGGATAGAGGTAACACTAAGAGGAATATTATCTGCCATCTGAACACCCATTTTGGTATATAACTGTCCGTAACTATCATCAAAATAATTCTCGCAATAGAGTTTACCTCCCGCTTCCAAATAGCTATTTAAGTAACTGTATTCATAAGCAGTTGGCAGCAGTTCTGTTTCGGAAAGTGAATTTCCAGCCAGGTAAAATACTGCCTCAAAGTTATTCAAATAAGCATAGTCCGGAATTAGTTTATCGGAATAAATCACATTGAAATCGCTTATCTGCCTTAGGGCATTAACAACTGCAAGTCCTTCATTTCCTGTGGGTTCCCAAACCAAAATTTCTCCCGTGGGGTTAATTTGATTAGGAATCCAACCCAGCATCGGATCTCCAAAAAGCATATAAGTGTAAACATTTTGTAATTCAGGGTAGATTATGCCTCCGGTATCAACAGGATCACCAAAAAGGTAAAATTGGGTATGCAAAAGATTTGCCCAGGAATGTGCAGAACCTAAATCCAGTTTTGCCTGACGGAAGTTTTCCACAAAATGATAGTCATAACTGGCAAGTCCGCCCCAACCAGGATTTTGCCATCCGATTTTATACCAGCCGGTTCTGGTAGCTGCAATAACTCCTACTGCTTTTTTAATTAAGGCATATTCTGCCAGGCAGGCATTACTGTAATCCAGATATCCGTTATAGCACGATGCAGCATAAATAACCGTTCCACTTGTATTTTCCAAATTATCAAAACTTTGACAATCAACTAAACTCTTCCAGTCCATTTCACTGTCTTCAGGTAGGTTATTTTGATTATAATCATTTTCCCAAACTCTCCGGGAAGAGTGTCCATAACTGCCATGTGCATCCCAATTGATAAAACCCCAGCTTTCAGAATTAAGCTTGTTTCTTAAATTGTTATAATTTAAAGGCAGGTCTCCGGGAAAAGAAGGAACAACGCCTTCCTGTTCATACATAGAAAAGTTTTCCTGTTCTGCTAAACAGGTATTCCGCATAAATTCCATAAAAAGGGCTCCATCTGTTTGTAAATATGGAGGTTCCGGTTCTCCCTGATAATTCAAAAAAGCTGCCGGTAACAAGTTTTTATCTTTCCAGGGCTCAGTTGTTTGTTCGTAAGCAACTATCCGATTGGCAATGGCGGAGACCTCAGTAGCATTATTGGTAGAAATGCGTCCTGCAAAGACCTCCGGGGTAAAATCAATGCCATAATCCTCATTCATATAACCGGTGGAATATTCACCTCGCCTGCCATCATTATCGGTATCCCAATTACTGCTTAAATCGGAATAAAAGAAATCTGTAGCAACTGTATCCAGCCCATTGGGTTCAGGAATTACATAGGCAACGGGAACAAGATCATAATCACCAACTAAAAGCAGGTAGGAAAAGGGAATCTGAACATAAGTATTCTGCAGAAAGTTACGCAACTTTTCGGCATTATCGGTTCCCGTTCCGGAAGCTAAAGCTATTGCTATATCACAAAAAGAAACTTCTACACCTTGAGCTTCACGATAGAGAACAAGAGTATTCAAAGCTGCATACAAATTCGGGGTAGTAATAACCAAAAGACGATTATTGCGTTCTTTGGAGGTATTATACCATTGGGAAAGATATTGCGGATTAGCAAAAAAATCAGCTTTGTTGAAAACAGGCGGAATAACGCCTTTGGCTTTGGGTGTTGCTGTATAGTTCATAGTTATGTTGCACGAAGAATTCCACTGCCAGTTAGCGCCTTCATAAACTGCTGGCAAAATATTGAAACAGGCATAATTCAGCTCTCCCCATTTGCGTAAACCTGAATAGCTGTAACGCGAAGGAGTGTTTCTATTAACAGGAGAGGTTAATATTTCCTCTCCGTTGGTAAAGGCGGAATTTATTGCCGGCGGTTCTCCGGCAAGGGTCTTGGCGGAATCAAATTTCACTTGCCAGTTATCAATAACGGCATCTTTAGGTAGAAGAATATTTACTTGCTTAACAGGCAGCTGCAATGTTCCGGGAGCGCCGTAACAACCATAACCCTCTTTACTTAATGCCTGAAGGGAAAGCCCCTCGGCAGGAACAGGAAATTGAATTGTAGTGCTAAGTGTAGTTGCCAATATCAGCAACGGCAAACATAGTAAGATAAGACAAAGTGATTTTTTCATTATTCTTCCTTATGTCAGGTTTTTCTTTGGTCCGGTTCTTCCCCATCGGAATGTGGCTGTTCATTAATAATATAACCCAAACCCTTACCTGTTACCAATACATTAAAACGGTTAAACATCTGTTTTAAACGGTATAACATATTTTTATCGGGATTTAGCTCTGCCAGCATCTTAGCCAGAAATGCCTCCCAGTTAACCGTTTCCTTTTTTTGGAAAAAGCCCGTGGAATGCATCACTGCCAAAATGTATTTCCCTAAATCATTTATTTCTTTGCCACTGGCGGCATTATAGTGTTTGTTTATGCTTTGCTCCTCTTCCAAAGGGAAAGAATATATTTCCCAAAGAGCTAAAGCAACTGCCTGAGCCAGATTCAAAGAAGGAAAAGCCGGATTTGCCAAAAAATGACATCGCAAAGGACAAAGCTCTGCTTCCAAATCCGTTAAACCGTAGGTCTCTCTGCCGAAAACTAATCCTATCTTTGCTTTAGGTAAACTCTGCACATATTTTGCCATCTGCCTGGGAGTAAAATCTACGGGTTTATTTTTCCCCACCCTTCGGGAAAAGGCAATAATTCTATCCAGACCCTGTATTGCTTCTGCCAAAGAGGTATAAGTAACTGCATTTTCCAATATTTGCTCACTGTGCATAGCCAGGTAAAAATCGTTCTTTTCCGGTGCTTTGCCTACAATGCGTAAATCGGAAAAACAGAAATTATGCATTATTCTGGCTACGGCACCTACATTTCCCCCATAGATTGGCTCTACCAAAATTACTGCCACGCGTGAGTAATCCCGCTTATAGTTCATATTTATTTGTAATAGTAATTGTTTTCGGAATTGGCTGCTTTTTGGTTTTGATTCTCTCTCTTCTTTTTCTTGGCTATTATACCTGAAAGCTTAGCTCCCATTGTAGCTACTTTGGGATTATCATCATTGCGCCAATCAGTAATCGTCTTTTGAGTAACATTCATAAATTCGTTGGTTTTATCTCTCCTACTGCGTTGCGCATAAATATTAGCCAGTTTTTTCATTGTTTGCCAAAGAATGCGAATCCTGTTTTCATCCCCTTCAATTAACCAGCGACGAATGCTGTTGTAACATTGCACGGGTCTTTGTCTTCCTACCTGAGTAAGAATATGGCAAACCTTTTTTTGCACTTCCTCACTTTCATCATCCAACAGATTGGACACAAAGGAAAGAACATATTGCGGATAACGGGAAGCGATATTTTCCATTCCATGCATACTGATAGCCCGCTTTTTCTCGTTCTCTGAGGACGCCCAAAGAGGCATATATTCCTGCATCACTTCCGGTGCCTTTTTCCAGAGCTCAAAACAGATGGTCTCAGATTCCCAGGGAACACTTTCAAAGGTCTTTTCCAGCGTCTTAATTACAATTTCAGGATTATCCTGATGCTTGTAATAAAAATAGAATAGTGCTGTAGCCCGAACCCCATAAATGAAATGCTCTATAAGCCGTCCACATATAGCATCCATCTCTCCGTTACAGGAATATTGCGCTAAGCGTTTACCCAATTCTTCTCTAACAAAATAGTTTGCCGTATTGCCAAGGTCTATAATTTGTTTTTCTGCCAGTGTGTCTTTTCCTTTTTCTACATTGCGGAAAATTTTCTCCACTTCTGTATCAAGGATTTTATAGTCGTCCAGATTTAGACGCCCAACTTCTTTTATCATACATCCTGCTTTTAGACAGGTTTTTTGCCCTGTCTGTTTAATTTGCTATGTTGTCATACTTGTTATAATTTACTTGGTATTAGCTATTTGATACCCTTCCCTTTTTAATCCCTTCTGCAAGGGCTTGGGGAGAATAGGAAATGTTGTATGTCCATCTAAAAAACCTATCTTGCGGTTACGAGCTTTCTGTCAAGAAAAAAGACAATTGGCAACAACAAGAGAAACTTGTTGACAGTTAGGTTGCCGTTTTAAAAAAGGATTGTAACCTGAATTTACTTATTATTCGTTTTTTCAGGGTTTGGGATTTACCTGAAACAAGGTAAACCCGGTAAAACAAAATAAAATTCAAAAAAATAACCAAAAGGAGACCGAAATGTCTTTTAACCTTAAGAACCGTAACTTTCTTACCCTGATGGATTTTACTCCAAAGGAAATTCAATATCTGCTTGATCTATCCCTGGAGCTGAAAAAAGCCAAATATGCCGGCACGGAACAGCAGAAACTAAAAGGGAAAAATATCGCCCTAATCTTTGAAAAAGATAGCACTCGCACCCGTTGTGCTTTTGAAGTTGCAGCTTTAGACCAAGGTGCTCATACAACTTATTTAGGACCAACCGGTTCCCAACTGGGCAAAAAAGAATCCGTTGCCGATACAGCAAGGGTTTTAGGCAGAATGTATGATGGCATTGAATACCGGGGTTATGGACAGGAAATTGTGGAAGAACTGGCAAAATATGCCGGTGTACCGGTTTGGAACGGTTTAACGACTGAGGATCATCCCACGCAAGTTCTGGCTGATTTTTTAACTGCTCTGGAATATATAAACAAACCCTTGAACAAAATGGTATTTGTTTATTGTGGAGATGGACGCAATAATATGGCAAATGCTTTACTTATCGGTGCTTGCAAAACCGGAATGGATTTTCGGATTGTAGCTCCTAAAACCCTGTTTCCCGAGGAAACTTTAATTAATAAATGCCGGGAAATTGCTCAAGAAACAGGTGCTAAAATCACCCTAACAGACAATATTGATGAAGGAGTGAAGAATGCCGATGTCCTTTATACCGATGTTTGGGTCTCTATGGGTGAGCCGGATAGCGTTTGGGAACAAAGAATTAAACTGCTAAAGCCCTATCAAGTAAACGAAGCAATGCTGCAGAAAACAGGAAAAAGCACTACTATCTTTATGCACTGCCTGCCTTCCTTTCACGATTTGAAAACCAAAATCGGCAAAGAAATTTATGAAAAATTCGGTTTAACGAGTATGGAAGTTTCCGATGAGGTCTTTGAAGGAACCCATTCCGTTGTTTTTGATGAAGCCGAAAATAGAATGCATACCATTAAAGCCGTGATGGTTGCTACTTTAGGATAAATCTGAAGTTAAAACTAAAGTAAACTGGGAGTTCTTCCCTACTGGACTTTTTCTTCTTGACCTGTTTTGGGAAAATATGTAAAAGGGATTATATTATAAGTGAGGAGGTGAAGTTACTTTATGAGCAATAATGACTATGAATTATACCTTGGTGATGCTCTGGAAATTCTGCAAAAGCTTGAAAAAGAGTCCATTGATTTAGTAGTAACATCACCTCCTTACGCAGACAGCAGGACTAATACCTACGGGGGCATAAAACCTGATGAATATAATGAATGGTTTCTACCCGTAACCCAGGAACTACTAAGAATTCTAAAACCCACGGGAACATTCATCCTGAATATCAAAGAAAAAGTAGTTAACGGAGAAAGGCATACCTATGTTATAGAATTGATTTTGAATATGAGAAAACAGGGCTGGCTATGGACAGAAGAATTTATCTGGCATAAAAAGAATTGCTACCCGGGAAAATGGCCTAACAGATTTCGGGATGCATGGGAAAGATTGTTGCAATTCAATAAAAACAAATTTTTTAAGATGTATCAGGAAGAAGTAATGATCCCTATAGGTGACTGGGCAGAAAAACGACTTTCCAACTTAAGTGATACCGATAAAATTAGAGACACTTCCAAAGTAGGTAGTGGATTTGGTAAAAATGTATCTAACTGGGTGGGCAAAGATAAGGTCTATCCTACAAATGTGTTACACTTAGCTACTGAATGTGGTAATAAAAATCATAGTGCAACCTTTCCTTATGCTTTACCCGAATGGTTTATAAAGCTGTTTACCAGACCGGGTGATGTAGTTTTAGACCCTTTTATGGGTTCAGGAACTGCTATTTTTGCTGCTTTGAATATGGGGAGAAAAGCAATTGGAATAGATATAAATCCTGAATATTATAACTTAGTTTTGGGGAAAATTCAAAATCAGCAACAAGTTTTGTTATAAACGAGGTTATTAGTGATTGATGAAAATGACTTGAATGAATATGTGGAAAAGCATATTGAAATATTTCATAACAACAGGATTATGAATATCAGCAATTTGAAGCTGACAAATATCTTAAAACATAAAAATCCGTATCTGTTTAGAGCCAAGAATATGCTTAATGCCGGAGAATTAATAAAGTCCATTCTGGATGCTCACTTATCTTCTGCTGAAGAAACGATGTTTGGTGAATTTTTGGAAGCGTTAGCTATCTATATTTGTGGAATGATTTATGGGGGAGTGAAATCATCTTCTTCGGGTATAGATTTGGAGTTTAATAAGGAAAACAAACGGTATATTGTCTCCATAAAATCAGGTCCTAATTGGGGTAATAGTCGTCAAACGGCAAAAATGATAGATGATTTTAACCGAGCTGCCAGAATTATTCGTTCCAATAATAAAGAAGCAACAGTGATTGCCATAAACGGTTGCTGTTACGGAAAAGATGATAAACCGGATAAGGGTTCTTACTATAAACTCTGTGGACAGCGTTTTTGGGAGTTTATTTCCGGTGATGAAGAGATGTTTACAAAAATTATTGTTCCTCTAAGCTACAAAGCTAAAGAGAAAAATGATAATTTCTATGCAGCATACACTAAACTAATCAATAGCTTCACTGCAGAGTTTATTCAGGACTTTTGCGATAAGGGTATAATAAACTGGAATAAATTATTGAAGTTTAATTCAGGTAAAGCAGCCAGTAATAAGTTCTAACTACTATTAGCTGTTATGCACACTATTTCAGCAGCAGTATTTTCCGGGTTTGAATGTTTTTACCTTGTTGTGCCTGAATAAAGTAGATACCTGAGCTTACTTTTTTACCAGCGTTATCATTACCTTCCCAAGAAAGATTATTTTTCCCCTTCGGAATTCCCTGGAAAAGGGTTTTAATTAACTGTCCTTTAAGGTTATACACCTGAACATTCAAAGGAGCGTAACTATTTTTGCAGAGGATATTGATTTGGGTAGAAGCAGAAAAAGGATTCGGTTGATTTGGCAAAAGGGTAATTTCCGGAACGGGATTATTTACCTCATCTGCTACTGCAACAGGTAAGCCAAAATAGTTCTCTATAATGTAATGCACAACTTGACGGCTTTGGTTAAAATCCATATAGTAAAGAGGAAAGCTGAAGGTTACCGTTTTACCTGAAAAATAAGTGTTTTGAATTCCAACTGTTCCACCGTTCAGAATTCCCTGAGGCACATTATTCTCATAAGCAGAGGCATATTGATAAACAGGAATGGCTTGAGCATTCGCAGTTAGCGCTTCTATCTGATAAAGGTGTCCATTAAGAGAAACGGGAACTTTATCGGGGTCAACCTGAATATCCAGATAGCCGGGGGACACACTTTCTGCCCTATTGAAACGGGCTTGGGTAGCGTAATTAGTTCCGCTGATACCTAAAACTTCATTGATAAATGTATCTTCAGCAAAAACAGCAGGATAATCTGCATTCAGTTCAAAAGTAAGCCCCGGATGAAAAACACTGAATAGAATTTTACCTCCATAATAGATATAGTTCCTTAAAGTATCCTTAATTTGATTGAGATAAGTCATATCCGAATAATCGTTACCATGCCAGATTATAACTGAATAGATGCCAATATCACACAGGCGTAAGTCCTCAGTTAAATCAGCCAAATCAAAATGAGCAGGATTCCACAGACCTTCTACCAATTGGTCATAATAGTAATCTACTACTTCATCAGTTGGCTGAAAAGGACCCATTCCGTTTAAATCTACCGTTTCATCAATAATAAGCAATCCGCAGTTCATACTTAAAGGTCGGGTTTTGAGAACCGGGGTAAAAGAACTGCTGTTATTATCATTGTCAAAAGCGCAAAGACGATAGTAATAATAAAATTCCCCGCCCTGAACATTAGTATCCTCATAACTGCAAGCAGTTTCAGACAAAGTAGCAATAAGAGTTCCCGTTTCGGAACTATTCAAAGAACGGTATAGTTTATAGCCGGCTAAATCAAGCTCGCTATTTGGATGCCAGGAAAGTTGAATCCCTGAAGGCAATGCTTGGTCTGTAAAATTGACAGGTGGTTGGGGTATTGACCGGGGAACACATTGAGCCGTATTAGAATAGCTTTCAATACCGGAAAAAGCTACAGAAGAGATAGCAAAGAAATATTGCTGTCCCGAATTTAATCCTGTGATGCTAATTTCGTTGGCAGTTGTAATTTGAGTATTATTAAGGTTATTTTGAGACAAACCCCAGGAAAGATGATAATGAGAAAAATCCGGATCGGGAACAGAACTCCAGGAAAGATGGACACTATATCCCGTGCCTTCATCTAAAGCAGTGAAATTTGAAGGAGGCGACGGCATTTCAGCAAAACTTGCAGTTACTGCCGTGGAAGCTTTTATTACCTTACTACAATAAACAGGATCAAGATTAGCAACGGTATCATCATTACTATGATAGACAGCAGAAAAGTTATACTCAAAGAAATAAATAGCCGGAAAACCGTGTTGCCAGAAAGAATGACTATCACTGCCGGCAGAATTAAGATAACCATAAACAGGTTGCAAACTGGTATATTGAGAAGTTATCAATGCTGCATAATCCGTCTGTGCTATGAAACCATCGTAGGGCATTAATAAAACCCTCAGATCAGAGGGATTGGGACTTGTATTAGCTATCATATCGTGATTTATCATTATGCGGATATCCATATCTGTCTGATCAGCCAAAGTGGCATAATACTTTGAACCCCAAAGCCCGAATTCTTCAGCGGCAAAGGTAACAAAACGAATGGAACATTTGGGTTGATAGTTATTTGCCATCATCACTCTTGCCATTTCTATTGCGGCAACTGTGCCACTGGCATTATCATCTGCACCGGGAGCAAAAACAAGAGGATTATCATAAGTTATGGAATCGTAATGACCACCAACGATAATATAGGTATCGGGATAAACGGTTCCCGGAATTGTAGCTACAACATCATATTGAGTAGTTCCATTCCATTGAAAACTACTCAGTTCAGCATTACTAATGCCAAAACGCAGAAATTGGGATTTCATCCAATTTGCCACTATGTATCTATTATCTGCCAAAGCATAACGGGTAGAGAAATTTTGCAGTGACTGCAGGAAAGATAAAATACTATCAGCAGAAACCGAATTAACCAAATTGACAATATCTGTGCGTTCCGCTTGAAGGGTCTTTTCCAAAGTAGAAGTATCGGGAAAACGCATTGGCTCCCAAAGCAAAGGGACAAAAGGATTGCTGATTTGTTGCCGAAGCCGAAGTTCATCCAATTTGGTCTCCAACAACACTACCGAACCCATTTCCAGCAAAACTTTTCCGGCTTTTGCCAAATCCACCTGCGGATATCTGTCACCTATCGTTATCAGATAGAACTTTCCACTTCTGGAAGTTCCTAATTGCAAAGCACCAGGATATTCGTAACTGGTTCCGGCGATAATATATAATTCATTGTAATAGTATATCTCCAAGCCACTTTGGGAAAGGGCTTGAACTGCATTATACAATGATTTACTTTCCCCTGAAAGAGAAAGCCCGGAAACCGGTAAACCGATAATGTAATTCGGAATTGCCGATAACATTCCAATAGTAATCAAGATAAATATGAGAAGCAGATATTTTTTCATTATTGTCTCCTTTTTGAATATTAGTTTTAAGCAAATTATATTCCCGAACTCTGCTTTTGTGTAGCCGGAGGATGCTATGCCTCCGCTTTTTTTTAGCCACCGAGAACACCGAAGTCACCGAAAAATACTTGTAACGGCTATGTATTGATAATTATGGTGTAGCCGGAGGATGCTATGCCTCCGCCTTTTTTAGCCACCGAAAACACCGAAGTCACCGAAAGTATATTAAATAATCTTTTCTCTTTTTCTCTTTTTCTCTTTTCCTCTTTGTTAAATTAACTCTCTTTTCTCTTTTCTCTTTGTAAAAAAAAACCTTCGGTGTTTTCGGTGTTTTCGGTGGCTAAAATACTTCTTTTCCTCTTTGTAAAAAAAATCCTTCGGTGTTTTCGGTGGCTAAAATAACTCTTTTCCTCTTTGTAAAAAATCCTTCGGTGTTTTCGGTGGCTAAAATAACTCCTTTTCTCTATTTTTATTAAAAACAGTAAGTAAGCGATACTCTATCAGTTAAGGGATTTATCCCAAGCTTTATTCTCGGTGTATCCTGCAATACCATTTTTCCTGTTACATAACCAATCACGGCACCCGCAAAAACATCGCTGGTCCAATGTTGGTCACTGTTCAATCGCGATAGGGAAGTTAAAACAGCAATTGTATAGACGGTTGGCGGCACCAATCTGGTCTTTTTAAATTGTTCTGCCAGCACAGGAGCCAAACTCCAAACCAAAGTGGAATGCCCCGAAGGAAAACTATTTTTGGAAAAAGAAATTCCGCTATCCTGCCAAAATTTTTTGCCTTCTTCTTTAAAAGGTCTTTGTCTTTGCGAGGCAAGCTTCAAAGTTTGAGTAACCGCCAAAGAGATAAGCGAACTCTTCAAGCAAAGCAGAGAGGTATCTATTGTTTTTTCATCTTTGGCAATATATCCTCCTAAAGCAGTTACAGCCATAAGCGGAAGCATAATTTTCACTTCCCCGAATTGTTCAGCTACAGTAAAAATATCATCGGTGACCTTTATTCTATTTCGTTGATATAAATCCCGCAGCTCCTCATCCAGCAAATATAAACCTCCGGTAGTAACAATTATGGCACTTGCTTTCAGCCAATCGTCATTTTGCCAGTTGCCAGGTGCCGTAACTGCTGAATAAATTGTTTCAGGATAAGATAAGAGATAATCCTGCAAATAGTTATCTTCTTCCGCAAAAAGAGGTATCCTGAAAAGGACGATAAGGATGCCGCTTATCAGAAAGAGGGTTTTCAGATTGATAATGCCTATATTTTTGCCAACTTTTTTATAGTTTCCCGCCGGTGCAGGAGAGGCAATGAGCTTTTCTTTCCAAAACTGATGTAAACAAGCTGCTTTCATATTTCTATGCTGTGAAAGAGAGCATTTCTGTCAAGTTCAAACCGTTTTTTGCCTTTCCGCAGTTTTCCTGAGGGTTATATTTTTTTTGTTGCTGGCAGCTATGTTCCATTACTGTGATTTAGTTCATAAATCATAAATGGATATTTTTTAATTGATTTTTAGCTTCCGGATTACCCGTTTGGGAATCAGAATATTAAAATTAGGAAGGGGGTTATCTTTCTTCTTCCGAGTGGTTTACGCCACCATCGCTATTATTGTGTTGCCCTCAAGGGCTTTTGGCAGCCGATATACAGTAAAAAAGATTCCTGTATGCATCCCATATTGTGATACGGGAAAGATACGAGAATTATATCGCCTGCATACCTTCTATCAGTAATGTTGGATTAGCTGCGAGCAGCAATTTTTATAGCAACCGGTATTTTGTGTAAGATTTGTCACCATTCCTCATTTTTGTCACCCCCTATAGAAGTGAGAACACATAAAGGAGAAACAAAAATGAAAGTAAAATTTCAATACGGACTGGCTGGTTACACAGGTAAAGCCGATGGACTGGTGTATTGTTTTGATAGGACTTCGGGCATTGTTTACGCCCGGAAAAAAGTTTATCCCCGGTTAACGAAAGAAAACGCCAGAATTGGTAATATTTCTCACAACCTCTTTTCCTTGAAACCTGCGAACGAATACAAAGATGATTTACGCCTCTATTTAATGAGCTACAATGGATTAAGGGAAAATAGTTCCCATCCTTTGCGCTCTTGGGTAAATTTGTATCTGCGCTTAATGACAAATATGGCTAAAAGGAATCCGGATATAGACCTGAAGACAATCACGCGTCAGCAGATATATCAGGAAAATCTGCCCTGCATAAGTGTAAAAAATGCCGTTGAAGCAGGCATCCTTCCTCCCGTAAAGGGCTATGAAAGAATGACTGCTTTAATCTAACGGAAAAACGATGTTCCCGCCGTTTCAGAAACTCGGAAAAACGATGTGTTCGTCGTTTAAAAAACCCGGAAAAACGATGTGTTCGTCGTTTAAAAAGCCCGGAAAAACGATGTTTTCGTCGTTTAATAAAATTTACCTACACATTTGTTCCTGAAGATACTGATTTATCTCATATTTTTATTTATGGTTGACGAGGACATCAACCTTCCGCTGTTTTTGGTTGACGAGGACATCAACCTTCCGGGTTTTTTGGTTGACGAGGACATCAACCCTCCGGGGATTTTGGTTGACGAGGACGTCAACCCTCCGGGGGTTTTGGTTGACGAGGACATCAACCTTCCTATTTCCTTATTATATTATTAATATAATAACTGTATTCCCAATCATTATAATTCTCTACCAGTCCTGCTTTAACGGGATTATTCATAATGTAACTAATCGTATTACAATAATCCTTTTCATTTCTGATATAGCGATCAAAATAATCCTTGCACCAAATAGGTCCTTTTTGATTATACAATTTATTAATCTCTTTGGCAGTAAAACCCTTTAATCTTTTTATTATGTCGCTGATTTTGTAATAACTATCACTACCATCTTCTTTGGGTTCCAGCAGTAAATGAATATGATTTGGCATTATACAGTAGGAATGTAAGTTATACAAATTACTATCGTAGAATTTAAAAGCAGACATAATAATATTAGCTGTTTTCGGTTCACACAAATTCAATTTCGGTAATGTTAATTTGCCCAGGTAATTATCCCATTGGAGGATTTTTTTATTATAATCTTCTTGTTTTTGGCTTCTTACAGAAACATCAGCTTTTATATCGGAATAAGATTGAATTATATCATTCATTTCAGCTAATAGATTTTGGAGATTACCTGGTATAATGAAAGCAAGTCGCCAGGTAAGTGAAATTACTTGTCCTGCTTCTTGATAATGAGGAAGATAACTACGGTGAAATTCAATAATCGGAAACATTATAATACTGAACCTCTATGATAAGTTTATATACAATTATCTTAAACATCAGAGTGAGCTTTTTTGTAAAGCAAAATCTTCCGGAAAAACGATGTACCCGCCACTAAAATAACTCGGAAAAACGACGTCCTCGTCGTTTAAAAAATCCGGAAAAACGACGTCCTCGTCGTTTAATAAATCCGGAAAAACGACGTCCTCGTCGTTTAATAAATCCGGAAAAACGACGTCCTCGTCGTTTAATAAATCCGGAAAAACGACGTCCTCGTCGTTTAAAAAACTCGGAAAAACTATGTTCCCGCCGTTTAATAAAATTTACCTACACATTTGTTCCTGAAGCTACTGATTTATCTCATTTTTTTATTTTTGGTTGACGAGGACGTCAACCCTCCGGGGTTTTTGGTTGACGAGGACGTCAACCCTCCGGGAATTTTGGTTGACGAGGACATCAACCCTCCGGGAATTTTGGTTGACGAGGACATCAACCCTCCGGGAATTTTGGTTGATGAGGACATCAACCCTCCGGGAATTTTGGTTGACGAGGACGTCAACCTTCCGGGGATTTTGGTTGATGAGGACATCAACCCTCCGCTGTTTTTGGTTGACGAGGACGTCAACCTCCCGGGTTTTTTGGTTGACGAGGACGTCAACCCTCCGGGAATTTTGGTTGACGAGGATATCAACCCTCCGGGGATTTTGGTTGACGAGGACATCAACCTTCCAGTGCAAAAAATGATTGACGATAAATGCGGTTACGAAACACAAGAAAAAAACAGCTCCGTGTTTAGAGAAGAAAATAAATTGCAGGATATACCCCTGAAAAAGGTATAAATAAATGAACCGCTTAGACAGACACAGACGCTGAAAAGGAATGAACAAAGCGGATTAGAGGAAAGATGAAAGTTTTTACAGTGCTACTAATGCTATTGCCAATACTTCTGGCAGCACAGAGTTATACTTTGGAAGAGCTTATAACTTATGGTCTGGATAATAGTTTCAGTGTGCAAAAGAGCTCTTTGAATTATGAGAGTTCCAAATCCACCCTGAATACATCCAAGTGGAATTTATTGCCCAATGCTTCTGTAACGGGTTCAGTAACAAAGGATTTTGATCCTGCTGCTCAGACCGATGATTTAACTAATTCTGCGGGATTTTCTTTAAGTAAAACCATCAGTTTAAATGATGACACTTATTTCAATTATCTCTATTCGTCGTTAGATACGAAGACAGCACAGATGAAACTGGATCAAACCCGCAAAACTTATGCTTACGATGTTTTCAGCGCATACTTAAAAGTGCTCAGTGCTCAAAAGCAAAGAAGTTCTCTGGAAGAAAATTTACAGATTCAAACCCGGGTTTGGGAACAAAGTAAAATCCTTCTGCAATTAGGCAAAACCACTCCCTTTGAAGTTAAACAAAATGAAATTGCCGTTTTAAACTCCAATATATCCTTAATGCAATTGGATAATACTATCGCCAATGCCCGTAAGGAACTTTTTGCCCTGGTGCAAATGCAGGATGAAGGTTTCCCTTTAACGGAGCTGGAACTGAATGTGCAAAAGGAAATTCCTGCCTTCAGTATAGAAAAGAATGCAGACCTCAGTATCCTTAATCAGGAACTGAAACAGATTAACCTGCAATTAAAACAAAACAAACTGGATGATTTTCCCCGCCTCAATCTTGCCTACAATTTAGACCGCACCGTTGGCGGAGCTGATTTTGATTACGACCGATACAACACAAATCACAATATTTCTCTATCACTTAGCTATCCTCTCTTAAATATTTTTGAGAACTCTGAAAGCAGAACCAGAACCAAGATTAGCAGGCAACTTTCACAATTATCTATTGATGAAAAGAAAGATCAGTTGCAGCGCGATTACGACAGTGCCTTAAGAGAACTGCAATATTTAACAAGAATGAATGAACTTTACAGCGAACAACTGGCTCAATCCAGAGAACAAATTACTCAAGCAGAAGAACGCTATCGTCTGGGACTTATTGAACTTCTGGAATTGGATAAAACCCGAACCAGCTACATTGAAACTGACATCTCATATAATAATAACCTGTATTCAATCATAAACAAACAGGAAGAAATAAACTATCTTCTCTCCGAACCCATTTTAGGCAAATGGTAAGGTAAATTCTATAAGATTATATATCAAGGAACTACAATGAAAAAATACTTCAAGTATATCGTCATAATTGCGCTTATAATTATAGCCATAATCGTTATAACTTCTTTGCGCAAAGCAAAAAACAAACCCGAATTCAGAACTACAACTCCCTCTATTGGAAATATCAGAGAAATTGTAACCGCTACCGGTTCACTTAATCCCTATATTTTAGTTAGCGTGGGAACCGAAGTAAGCGGCAAAATTGAAAAGCTCTATAAGGACTTCAATGACCCTGTTAAAAAAGGTGAACTACTGGCAAAACTGGATACAGAAATCCTTTCCACCAATCTGGAAGCCGCAAAAGCAGACCTGGCAAAAGCAAAAACCGCTTTAGACCAGGCAAAGCTTGATTATGATGTCCAGAAAGAACTGCTGGATAAACAAATGACCCCTGAATACGATGCTAAAAAAGCTCTCTTCGCCTATCAAAATGCTCAACAAAGTTACAATAGCGCTCAGCTCACTTTACAACGAGCTCAAAAAAATCTTGCCAATGCCTATATCACCAGCCCTATCAATGGAATTGTGGTTTCCCGCGATGTTGATGAAGGACAAACGGTTGCTGCCAGTATGAGTTCCCCCACTTTATTCCAGATAGCCAATAACCTTGATCAGATGCAAATCTCCGCTGATGTTGACGAAGCAGATATTGGAAAAATAACGGTTGGCTTACCTGTGGAATTTACGGTGGATGCTTATCCCAGCGAAAATTTTACCGGTGAAGTAAAACAAATCCGCCTGAACCCTTCAACGGAATCCAATGTCGTTTCCTATAGCGTTATTATTGATGCCGCCAATCCGGAACAAAAACTACTGCCCGGAATGACAACTAATGTTACTATTATCATTCAATCCAGGGAAAATGTAACGCGTATTTCAGAAACCGCTACCAGGTTCAAACCCAGCAAAGAGGTCTGGGAACAATTTGGTCTTAAATGGAGCGATGATCTTATCCAAAAAGCTCAAAAAGAGGCATTTGCATCCTTAGCATCCTCAAAAGCAAGCTCAGCAAAGGATGATTCCACTGTCAGCAATAAAAAGACAGGCAGTAAAAAGAACATCCAATATAGTGCCAATAAGGTTTATACAAGGGGAAAAAATGCTCTGGTCTGGGTTCTGGAAAATAATGTCCCTAAGCCGAAAGGAATTAAAACCGGAATCTCGGAAAGCGGTTATGTTGAAGTTCTTGAAGGACTTTCCGGAAACGAAGTTTTAATAACAGGAGTAAACGGTAAAAATACTGCCGAATCCACTAATGGAAATTCAGGCGGTCCTGGAATGAGGCAGTTCTAAAATGTCCGATTTACTGATTAGAACCGAAAACCTAACCAAAATTTACCAGATGGGTGATGTTCAGGTGCACGCTCTTAGAGGAGTTTCCCTGAAAATAAAACAGGGAGAATTTGTAGCCATAATGGGCGCCAGCGGAAGCGGAAAAACAACTTTTATGAACCTTCTCGGTTGTCTTGACCTGCCAACAAGCGGTGAATATTACATCAATGAGATCGGTGTTCACGAAATATCCCAATTGGAACTAACTAAAATCCGTAATCAATTGATTGGCTATGTGTTTCAGAACTTCTATCTGCTCCCGCGGACAACCGCTTTGGAGAATGTGGAACTACCTCTGCTATACAGAAATAAAATGACCCATCATTTACGCATCCAAAAATCAATGGAAGCTCTTGCTACAGTCAATATAGCAGATAGGGCAAAACACTATCCCAATCAGCTTTCCGGAGGTCAACAACAAAGAGTTGCCATAGCCCGCGCTATTGTGAATGACCCGATGTTTCTACTTGCTGATGAACCAACCGGAAATTTGGATACCAGAACCAGCTTGGAAGTGATGACCATCTTTCAGGAATTGCATAAAAACGGAAAGACCATCCTGCTGGTTACCCATGAACACGATATTGCCCTTTATGCTCAACGCTTGATAACTTTTCGGGATGGACATATAATATCCGATGTGCCTAATAATAATCCTCATATAGCTGCAGTTGACTTAGCCGGCTTGCCAAAATTGCCCGGAGATGAATTATGAGTATCGTAGGAATAATCCGTATTGCCTTTAAATCGCTAACGCGTAATAAAACCAGAACTTTTTTAACAATGCTGGGCATCATAATCGGTGTGGCAGCTGTTATAACAATGCTGGCTATTGGCCAGGGTGCTAAAAAAATAGTGGAAGACCAAATTTCTTCTATGGGAACCAATGTCCTGATGGTAACTGTTAATTTTACCCGTAATTCATCTAATGTTCGTCAAGCAGCAGGAAGCGGAACTTTATTGAATTTGGATGATGCCATTGCCATTCGTTCACAAGTGGAAGATGCTCTGTATGTTTCACCTGTTTATAATACCTTTGCTCAACTTAAATTTGAATCTCAAAACTGGAGAACAGGCATTATGGGTGTAGATACCGATTATTTCTATATCCGTAATATGAATACTTCCCAAGGAGAATTGTTTTACGACAGCGATGTAGAAAACGGAAACAAGGTATGCATAATCGGTAAAACCGTAGCTGAAAACCTGTTTGGAGATGTGGATCCGATTGGACAAATAATTCGTATTCGCAATATTCCCTTCACCGTGAAAGGAGTGATGGAATCTAAAGGACAAAATGTAATGGGTACTGATCAGGACGATAGTGTTTGGGCTCCTTATTCAACCGTTTATGCAAGGTTACTTGGACAGCGCTGGAGAAATATGATGATTATCGTTTCCGCCTCTTCCAAGGAAAAAATTGCTGAAGTGCAGCAAGATATCCTGGACCTTTTACAAAACCGTCATCGCGGCACAACCAGTGAAGAATTTTTGGTTAGAAGCCAAACAGATATAGCAGAAACCGCAAGTAAGGTCTCCGATACTATGACTATCCTTTTGGCAAGCATTGCAGGTATTTCATTACTGGTTGGCGGTATCGGGATAATGAACATTATGCTGGTCTCCGTTACGGAACGAATCAAAGAAATAGGCATTAGGATGGCTGTGGGAGCAGGAAAACGGGATGTTATGCTGCAATTCATTATTGAAGCAGTTGCCATCAGTATTTTAGGTGGTATTATCGGTATTCTTCTGGGAACCGGAGCCGCTAAAATAGTTGGTAATGTTATGCAATGGAGCGTTGCCGTTACTCCTTTCTCTATCCTGATTTCAGTTGGTTTTTCAATGGCTATCGGAATCTTCTTTGGCTGGTATCCTGCCTCTAAAGCAGCCAACCTTAATTTGATAGATGCATTGCGGTATGAGTGAACAAAAGGGATACCTGAAAAGACAAAACTGTGGATAGGTAAAAACCTTCGCTATATAGCGAAAGATTAGTCGGAATAGCAACATCTTGTCGTTTCACTTGCAACCAAGCTATTTCTTTATTACGCTCTTTTCAGTAACGGAATAAAACAACTATGGTGGTTGACCAGGAGGTCAACCCTCCAAAAAAGGTATCCCCCAGCCACTTTACTTTAGAAGGATGAACTTTTCTGCTTTTCCCGCGCTGTTTTGCAAACGATAAAAATAAATCCCGTTGGGAAGTGACCCCTTTGGAACAAAGCCAATTTCGTTAGTGCCGCTATGAATATCCGGCTGATAGATACTCTGCACTCTTTGTCCTTTCACATTATAAATCTCTATTGTGGCAGCACCAATGTTTTTGGGGCTGGAAAGATGAAAGACAGCGCTTCCGGTAACGGGATTGGGATATAATCCTTTAATTGAAAAAGCAACAGGAGTATTGGTTTCATCCAGCGCAGGCGTTCCTATGCTATAACTAAAAGGTATATTGTAAGTTCCAATATTGGGGCTGCTAACCACTATCCGAAAATTTACTGTAGCAGGAGAGCCGATTGTTAAATTCAAATGATAGGATATTGCCTCGCCTGCAGCCATAGAAAACGGACGGTTAATACTTCCCGGATAGCAGTTTCCTGTTTCATCACAATAATTCAAATACCAGTCCGCAGGCACATTATCCGCTTCCAGATGCATCGTGTAATTTTCTGCAGCGCCAAGATTGAAGAACCAAAAGGGAGAAGAAAGGTAATTAGTGTTGGCATCTCCTTGGATAGAAGGATTCCAGTCCATTGCCACCCGAAAATTATACTCAGGCAAAGGAAGTGAAGAAACACACTGAACTATTTTTTTATCCGCTAACTGCAGAAAAACAATCCCCCACAAGTTACTAACTACCCAGGAAGGATTTAAGCTGAAAGTTTTATTGTAATTATAGGTATCTCCATAACCCGATAAAGAGACATTATCATCGTAAAGAATACCTCTTACGATATGGTCTTCCTCTCCCACATTATCTTCCAGCAGATAATATACAAGACGGGCATCGGAAATTGTTACATCTGGCGAAATCATTATTACAGACCCGCTAACCAAGCCCCTTTCAAAGCTGAAATTAGTAGGTACAATCTTTATCGGGGAAGCGGAATAGCGAGTTGCGGAAAGAGCATTAAGATAATCGGTTCCGTCTGCAGTTCCTTCTCCTATACCTTCTAAAGATACAACTCCGTTGAAAATTACATTGGGCAAACCGATTACATTGTAGTAAGAAAACCTTTCTTCTATAATAGGATTGCTGAGGTCTCCGCTGGTTGTAAATAACCTGGCACTGATAAATTCATTGTTATTAGCAGCTGAATGAACTTCCTGTAAACCCTGCCAGGTAAGAGGACAATTCATACACCAAGTAGCCCCGAAATCTTCTGCTAAAGTTGTTACAGGCATATAAGACGGCTCTGCAAAAAGTAAACTGCAAGCCAATAGAGCAATTATCAGATAACTGTATTTCATTTTCATCTCCTTGTCTCTTTATATAATAACTGACTACGGGAAAATTGCAAATTTGAACGACGGGGACATCGTTCTTCCGGAAGGTTTATGTCCTTGTTAACCATAAAACATAAGTAACAGAATAAATCTGCGCAATCTGCGTAAGCTGCGTGAAACATTCTTTCTAAAAGCGGGTGTTAAGTTCAACGCGTAAACCTTCAAAGGGAGCAACATAACGGCAAACCCCGTTCCGGCAAACTTTTCCACCGGCTTCTTTGCCACCAAAGAGGATTAGGTCACTATGTTCAAAAAGCGGGAATTTTATTTGAGCAGAAGCCCAATAGCGGCTGTCTAATGCTTCGCTGATTTCTTCCCAGTTACTTTGTGCGCATAAAGAAAGGGAGAGCTTATTCAAAGTAAAATCGGTCTGCAGCTTTGGTTCATAATGTTCACTTTCAGCGTCCTGTTTTTGTTTGGAGACCATTTTATATTCCGCCTGAATTTGCACCGGGATTTTAAGCAAAGTAAAGTTCGTTTGCAAAGCAGGAATTAAATCCTGTTGCCAAGTATCGCTAAGGTTATCCACTTTTTCAATATGACTGTAAGAAGTTAGCAGCGAAAAGGAATTTGCATTATATTCCAAGGCAAAATAGGCATCGTTCATTTTTTTGTCTTTATCGCTATTGAAAGCTTCAGCATAGTCCGCAGTAAAATTAAGACCCTCCGTAAAAGAAACAATTCCAAAGCCCTGCCAGCCAATTTCATCTTCTCCTGTGGCAGAAGCATCGGAAAGGGTCTCATTATGGTAATTTACCGTTGGCAGGTCATTTAAGCGATATTGAAACTTATCATACTGCTTGTAAGCTCCCCCTAAAGTAACAGGACCAAAGTAATAACTGCCATTCACATAGATTGCTTTGCCGTTTTTTGTGCTAATACCGGGTTGATGATAAAGTTTGCTGACTGCCGTCTCTGCCTGCAAATCAATATATTCTGTAGCATAATTTAATCTACCGGCAAAAACGGTTCTCTGATTATAGATATTTGTGGCAAGCAAATTGCGGAAAGCCATTGCCGAAGCGCCTAAGGAAAGTCCTTGGCAATTGGGGCTTTGCAAATCGGCACCATAAGCCAAATCATAACTTCCAATAATATTAGAGCTTTCTATAGCCCCGTAAATTGCTTTGAACTTAAAAGCGTCGTTATAGCTGAATAAGAAGCTCTCCAAACGGTTATCTATATCAAACTCCAGGTCTTTATAACTGCGAAAAACAATGCCGTTGCCAAAACTGTCTTCCGTTATTCCGGCAGATATTTTACAGGCATCTTTTTCATAAGAGGCATACAATTCCTGCCAGCCAAGTTCCAAACGGTTGCTATCCAGTTCATCCAAAAGTTCCGTTTGTTCTGTGGAATATTTGGGCAGTTCAGCAATAAATTTCATTCCAAAGCTAAAATTCCGGTAGTCAAGGTTGAAACCGAAGGTATCTTTAAAATAAGTATGCAAAGAGTCCTCAACGGTGCGATAAATGAATTGGCTTTCATTGGAACCGTTTATAAAAAGAGCGTTTTGAGCACTAAGCAAAGTAAAGCTGATTAACAGCAATAACAGCAGAGTATGTTTCATTCTCTATTCCACCATTTATATTATTCTTTCACAGATTACACTGATTTTACAGATACAGATTTAGAAACGAAGATTTCAGGATTATCGGGCTTTATATAAACCGCAGAAATCACCGCTAAGTATCTAAAAAAACGATGGTCTCTCTTCTGCCAAGGCATTATCTTCCTTCTTAATTCTTCTTTTATGTTCTTTGTGGAGGAACAGCGTCCTCCATTAACCAATTATTTATCCTCTAAATCCTGAAATCCTTAAATCCTCGTTTCTAACTCTATGAAATTAAATCCTTATTCTGCATCGGTTTTAAGCCCCAGCAAATTACGGATATGCATTTCGTATTCATTTTCCACACCTGGTTCATAGCCAATATGCGAATAGACAATTTCCCCTTGTTTATTTAGCATAAAAGTATGCGGAGGGTTGGTTACTCCCAGTTTTTTGGCTAAGGTCTTTTCGGAATCAAACAGAGTTATAAACTTATAGTTCTTGCTTTTCAGATAGTTTTTTGCCTTGGGCAGATTTTTGGGGGCATCAATAGAAATCATCACAACGGTAAGCGAATCATACTTTTCAGCCAAATTATTTAATTGCGGCATAGCATCTTTACAGGGTTTGCAGTAATCCGCCCAAAAATCAATAATAACAGGTCCTTTTCCTAAAAGTTCCAGTAAAGCCACATTTTTTCCTGCTGCATCAGGCAGTTTGAAATCGGGCATCACTTCTGCAAAAACAGAAGCGACCAAGAGCATCAGAATAAAGCAGGTAATCAGCTTTTTCATCGTGAACCTCCTTTTTTAACGGTAAGGGGATATTGTAAGCCACTATAAATTGTAGCGTTATTGGCAAAGGTCACAGGTGTTTTTTGGGCAAAAACTACTAAAGCGGCATCCTCAGGAATGGTCACATTAGCATCAAATGCAAAGGCAACAGCATTACTTAAATCCACAGCGCTTATATCAATTCGTTTTCTGCCTATAACTACATTAGTAAGATGTTCTCCTTCAGCATTTACTGCTGTGGAAACAAGGTCTATAACTGCCAGATTCAGAACCAATTCTGCCTGGTTGAAGGATACCGACAGAGGGGTAAGTTTAATGCTTCCGGAGATGTTTTTTCCTTCTACGGTAGCGCTTATTACCCTGTAATCCATCTGACTTAAGGAATCCAATTCCCTTTGCACGGTAGGAAGATATTGGTCTAAAATATCCTGAGTTCCTCCACCCAGTTTATGTTTTCCCTGGATAATAGAAACGGGTGCACTGTAGGCAGTATAATAAGCATAAAGAGGGTCACTAATTGCAACGGGACCCGAGAACTGATGGGTTAAATAGATAAAGTTATCACCCAATTGAGAGCTTAAATTATGCAAAACACTCTCTACCGCAGGACAATAACTGCAGCCCACATTGGTAACATATTCCACAATCACTTTTTGCGTAGGCGCAGAAGGATCACAACCACATTGATTTCCCCGCAGCAGCCATTTTCCGTTTTCTTTTCTTAAGCGTTCTCCTGTGTATAAACTATCGGCAATGACGGTTTTGTTATCGTCACTAATAGTTAATCGCCAATTTGCCAAAGCATTGGTCTCGTTTTGCAAAGTGGCTGTAATTAAAGAGACCTGAATAACCGGATTGCTTAGAGGGGAAAGAATAGTATGCAGCTTTGTTTCCCACTCACTTTTAGTGATGCCATAGTGTTTATAATCATCCGCATAAAAAACCATTACGGGTGTTAAATCTTCAGGAGTGGCATTATTAAACGCTTCTTGCAAGGGACTGAAAAGTTCTGCGGTAAAATTCACCTGTTCCGATGGCTTAAAAGAATGGTCAAAGCGGTCACAGGAAGAAATTCCCAAAACCACAATTATTAACAGGACATAAACGATTTTCTTCTTCATCTTTTTCCCTAACTTTCTCTATTCGGCTTTAGCAGGAATTTTATTAAGGGCATTTATTACTTCGTCTTTGGAAAGCAGTTCACCAAAGATGTGAGGTTCTTCACCCGGAATATATAAAGCATTAAAAGGAACTCCTGCTCTTCCGTGTTTTTTTATCCAGGCAAGCAGGGTTTCATCTTTTTTGGTAAAATCGCCTCTTAACAATAACACATTTTTCTGCTTAAATTCCTGCATCATCGTATCCGTAAAAAGAACTGTCTTTTCATTAGTCATACAATTCTTACACCAGGCAGCTCCGATGTCCAGAAAAACTGCTTTACCTTCTTTTAGTGCCTTATTTAAAATATCTTCTTTAAATACATACCAGCCCTGCGGTGTATTTGGAGCCGGAATAAGTTCTCCGCTTTTACTTTGAATTTCTATCTTTTCAGTTTTGGTATAAGGCAGATAATTGACCACTGCAAGGATAATTAACACAAGCGGAATAATCGTAAAGAGCCATTGGGTTAATTTGCTGTTTTCCACTTTTACAAATCTGCCATAAAGCCAGGTAGAAAAACCAAGAATTACCAAAAACCACAGAACTTTAAGCAAATATTCCCCATCGGTTAACAGCAGCAAGGTCTTCAGCTGAGTATAAACAATGAAGAGCAAAACAAAGCCCATCACTTCTTTGAAAATAATCATCCAGTTACCGGGTTTGGGAATAATTTTCAGTGCTTTAGGGAAAAAGCCAATCAGCAAAAAAGGAAACGCAAAGCCAAGCCCTATTGTGAGAAAGAAAATCAGCATTAAAGCAGGTGGCAAAGCTAAAGCAAAAGGTAAAGCAGCCCCTAAAAAGGGTCCGGTACAGGAAATAGCCATCAAAAACGCAAAAATACCCCCAAAAAAGGAACCGCCATAGCCACCTTTGGATGTTGCCTTATTGGCTGTATTCATACCTGGAACAGTTATTTCAAATACCCCCAAAAGTGACAACGCAAAAACAAACACAATTGCCATCAGGGTTACTACAAAACCAGGATTTTGATTCTGCAAACCCCAGCCCACGGATTCACCTGCCTTTTGTAAAGCGATAAAAATTCCTGCCATTACAGCAAAGGAAATCAGCACTCCCAAAGCGTAAACCAAAGTATGATTAAGCACTTTGGTTCTATCTTTCTGTGCCTGATTCATTATGCTCATAATCCTGATTGGCAATATAGGTAGAACGCAAGGAGTGATATTTAATATTATACCGCCTAAAAAGGCAAAAAGAATGTATTTCAGTATTTCGCCAAAAGAATGGCTGGCATTAGGTTTGGCAGCTGGAAGCGAGGATTTTTGAATGGGAACGGTTTCATTGGGGGCAATTTTATTGGGCTTATCTGCTTCTGCTTCCGAAACGGTAGTTGGTATCAGTTCATTTTCAGTTATTTGAAATGCAAGTGTAGCTGTTGCTTCTTCCGGTGGATCACACATTCCTGTTTCGTAACAAAGATTATAACTAAGCACAGCAGCTATTTGTTTTTTGCCTGCCTTAGCTGTTTGCTTCACGGTAAAAGGCAAGGTTAAGGTTACTTTGGGATGATAGTTCCATTCCTGTTCAGAAACAACTTGTGTCGGTTTTGGATAAATAACTTTCCCCAAAACGAGGTCGGGATGGTCAGCTTCCAGATAAAAATATTCCGGGTCTTTGGGGTTTACAGTTTGTTTTTTCCCTTCGGGAATAACAAGCGTGGCTTTAATAGCACCTTTTTCTCCCGGTTTTAAGACCTCAGGAGAAAGCGAGAATTTAACGCTCTGAGCGATAATTGGTTGAATGAACACAACCAGACAGAGCAGTAATAACAGCTTGCAGGTTTTATGCATTAGCATTATCCTTGGAAATTATTTTTGTGTTTATCCTAAAATATAATGCAGAAAACATTCCAGACAAGTCAACTATTGGAAATGCGGAATGAATAATGAAGAATGTCAAATGATATTGTTTCTCTCTTTCCCTCTTTCCCTCTTTTTCTCTTTCTCTCTTTGTTTAATCTATCTCTTTCTCTCTTTCTCTCTTTCTCTCTTTTTCTCTTTGTAAAAAAAATCTATTCCGCTATCTCTCTCTTTCCATCTTGCCATCTCGCCATCTCGCCATCTCGCCTAATTCATTCTCAATTTTCAATTCTCCATTCTCAATTAAATCTCTTTCTCTCTTTTTCTCTTTGTAAAAAAAATCTATTTCGCTATCTCTCTCTTTCCATCTCGCCATCTCGCCTAATTCATTCTCAATTAAATCTCTTTTTCCCTGTTCATCCCTACCTATTATCAAAAAGTTCCTTACACTTCCATTATCTCTTTTTCTTTTGCCTTTTCTGCTTCATCTATCTTTTTAATCCATTCATCCGTAAGGTCTTGCAGTTCTTTCAGCTGTTTCTTTTCCTCGTCTTCGCTAATTTCGCTATCCTTTTTGTCTTTTTTAACCAGTTCATTGGCATCGCGCCGAATATTACGAATAGCAACTCTTGTTTCTTCCGAGATTTTTTTGATATTTTTAACGATTTCTTTCCGCGTTTCTTCGGTTAAGGGCTGAAAAGGCAGGCGAATAACATTACCGTCGTTTTCGGGAGTAATTCCAATATTAGCAGCCAGGATGGCTTTTTCTATATCTGCCAAAGTAGTTTTATCCCAGGGTTGAACAACAATCATTCTTGCTTCGGGAATGGATATATTGCAAAGTTGTTTCACCGGAGTAGGTTGGCCGTAATAGTTAATTTTAACGCTATCCAAAATAGAAGCGCTGGCGCGTCCGGTTCTGCTTTTGGAATATTGATGCAGCATTGCCTCAAAGCTCTTCTGCATTTTTTCTTTGGTATTTTCTTTTATATTTTCCATTGTATCCTCATATTTATCGCTAAAAAGCGCAATAATGCTTAAGGGTGGATATAAGTTCCTGTTTCTGTTTTAGTTAGTGCCTCAATTAACATTTCCGGCTGGCTGATATTGAAAATCTTGATAGGCATATCGTTATCCATAGCCAGGGAAAATGCTGTTAAATCCATCACCCCCAAGCGTTTCTGCAAACATTCCTCAAAGCTGGCATTACTGATAAAACGGGCATTTTTATCCTTTTTAGGATCCGCACTGTATAGTCCATCTACATTTGTAGCTTTTAACACAATATCTGCATTCAATTCCACCGCGCGTAAAACAGCAGCCGTATCAGTTGTAAAATAAGGATTTCCTGTCCCCCCGCTTAAAAAACAAATCTTGCCCTGTTCTAAAGCGGAGGATGCCAATTGCGGGGTATAGCGATCAACTACTTTATCCACAGCCAGAGAAGAAAAAATGGCACATTCAATTCCTCTGGAACTGAGGATTTCTGCCATATAAAGGGAATTCTGGATAGTTGCCAGCATACCGATACTATCCAGAACTACCCTGTTCAGATTTTTATTTTTCCACGAGCCGCCCCGAAAAATATTTCCGCCTCCTAAAACGATGCCTAATTCATAGTTACGGTTGTGAACAGTGATGATGGCATCCGTCAGAGAGTTTATTAATGTTTCATCGTAGGTTACACCTTTTTTGCCGGAAAGAACTTCTCCGGAAAGTTTTAACACCAGCCGATGGATATTTTCGCTTTGATAAACATCTTTCATTCTTCAGCTCCCTGCCGTTTTAGTTAAGTTTACGACTTTGCAGCAGAAATTTTATTCACCACCCAACTGATAGCGAATAAATCTGGCTACCTGAATATTTTCTCCGGTAGTAGCAATAGCGTTTGTCAGCAGGTCCTTCACAGTTTTTGTGCTGTCACTGATTAGTTCCTGTTCCAAAAGCGAATGCTCAGTACAGAATTTTTTCAGGTTTCCTTCTACAATTTTCTCTATAATTTCGGGTTTTTTACCTTCATTCACAGCTTTATTATAAGCGATTTCTTTTTCCCTTTCCAGAATAGCGGGATCAATTTGCTCGGGACTGATGGCTAAAGGATTGTTAGCAGCAATTTGCATCGCAATTTCATCTGCCAATGCCTTGAATTCTTCCGTTCTGGCAACAAAATCCGATTCACAATTCAATTCCAGAAGCACTCCAATGCGATTATTGAAATGGATGTATGAATGAATGATTCCTTCTTTAGTGGCACGGCTTGCTTTTCCTTCTGCTTTACTGATTCCTTTTTCTCGCAGGTATTTAATTGCCTCATCAATATTTCCGTTTTTTTCAATCAGCGCTTTGCGGCAATCCATCATTCCGGCTCCGGTTCTATCACGCAATTCTTTTACTTGGGTTGCAGTAATCTCTGCCATTTTTTCTCCTTTTTACAAGCGGAATTTAAATAAGCTTTGTAAGATAAACAAAGCTTAGCTCCGCAATAATGTTTTATACTTCTGTTTCCGCTAATTCGGGAACTTCAAATTCAACTTTTTCTTCGGTAGCCAGTTCTGCTTCAAAATCTTCTGTTTGCTCAGCATCGGTGGTTGCAGTTGTTTCTTCTTCCGAGCTTTCACCTTCGGTGGCAATTCCTTTTCCTTCAATAACAGCATTTGCCATAATATCGGAAATAAGATGAATGGCTCGTGTGGCATCATCATTACTGGGAATTACATAATCAATCACATCCGGGTCACAATTAGTATCTACCATAGCCACAATCGGAATATTTAAGATACGAGCTTCGTGCACGGCTATTTTTTCATATTCGGTATCAACAATAAATATGCATCCTGGCAGGGCATCCATATCCCGAATACCGCCTAAAGAAAATTCAATTTTATCGTGCATTCTTTTCATTTTTTGCTGTTCCAGCTTGGTATAACTGCTAATAGTGCCATCGGCAACTATTTCTTCATAGTATTTCATTTTTTCAATGCTTTGTCTGATGGTTGCCATATTGGTAAGCATTCCACCATACCAACGCTGATTTACATAAAAAACAACGGCTTTTTCAGCTGCTTCTTTAATAGCTGCCTGTGCCTGTTTTTTAGTGCCTACAAAAAGGATATATTCACCTTTGGAGGCAATTTCTTTCATAAACTGATATGCTTCATTGATAGCATCTACGGTCTGTTTCAGGTCTATGATATGAATCCCGTTGCGTTTAATGAAGATATATTTCTTCATTTTAGGATTCCATTTGAAGGTCTGATGTCCGAAATGGACACCTGCTTCCAGTAATTGTTTCATAGTAACTACGGACATTCTTTACTCCTAATTTACGGTTTTCAGGTTTTTTCCGGACGGTGTAAGCAATTCAGAGGAACTTTCTCCTCACCGCCTTGCAAGCGTTCCGGAAAGTTATTTAATTGATTGTTTCTCATTTAGAAACAATTTGTCCTTAACGCTTAGAGAATTGGAATCTCTTTCTGGCTTTGGGACGACCGGATTTTTTGCGTTCCACCATTCGGGGATCACGCGTTAAGAAACCACGGGTTTTCAACATTGGACGCAAATTCGCATCATATTCTATCAGAGCACGAGAAATACCATGCCGAATAGCTCCTGCCTGACCACTTAAGCCACCACCGTAAACATTGGCATAAACATCAAAGTTTTCGGATAAGCCAACTGTCTGTAAGGGCTGCTCTACAATCATTTCCAGGGTTTCCCGCTGCAGATATTTCTTCATCTGAATACTGTTAATAATGCGTTTTCCCGTGCCAGGAGTAAGACGCACTCTGGCAACGGCATTTTTTCTTCTTCCAACTGCATCAAAGGTCTGCATACATTTTTCTCCTAAATTACAAGTTCAACCGGTTTCTGAGCTGCGTGTGGATGTTCAGCTCCGGGATAAACTTTCAGTTTTTTAAACATTGCGCGTCCAAGCTTATTTTTGGGTAACATCCCTTTTACGGAATGTTCAATAATTCGCTCCGGATGCTCTTCCAAAACTTTGGCATAAGGAATTTCCTTTAAACCACTCGGATAGCCGCTAAAGCTTTTATAAACCTTCTGCAATGCCTTCATTCCGGTTACCCGAACTTTGGCTGCATTGATTACTATTACATAATCACCGGTGTCAATATTGGGCACATAATACGGTTTATTTTTACCACATAAAATTGTGGCTACTTTAGTGGATAGGCGACCCAATGGTTTGCCTGCTGCATCAACGATATACCATTGCTGGTGAATATCTGAAGGACTGGGGGTAAGGGTTTTCATCGCTTCTCCTTTACATATTTTTTTATTCAGAAAGTCAAGATTTTGAAAAGGGGAATAGTGTCAAGTGTTTTGAAGGCAACTTGAAGGCATACTAATCCCGGAATTTTCTCAATAACATTCCGATATGATTCTCGTATCGTTCCCGTATCGCAATATGGGAAAGATACGGGAATCTCATCCGCGGTATAATGCAAAATATAAGGAACTGACAATGTTCGTGTTATAACTTTAAACCGATTATTTTTGTGTTTGAAACTATCTACATAAGCAACAGAATATTTATCCTTTGTCCGATACTGTCAAAGCTGTGAGCGTTTTGACTCTAAACCGATTCTTCTGTGGTTGCAACGAGATGCCAAGGTAACAGAATATTTATCTTTTATCCGATACTGTCAAAGCTGAAGCTCGGTTTAGAGTTAAAACAAAAATTCGTCCCGAAACAAACATTTCTGAACAATTCCAATCCAATCCTGCAAATATGAAAAAAATCCATTCTTTCACGATTGTGGAATTTGAGGGGTTTGTATAGCTTGGTTGGAAGGGTGCAGAATTCTTGTTTTAACTCACAATTTTGAAATAAAGAAACCAGAATATACTCGGTTGCCAGTGTTTGCAATTTGCGGGTAGTGGTTTCACTGAAGGCAGTGGCAAAATTGTAAGTCAAAACAAGCTGTTTGTTTTGACTCTAAACCGATTCTTCTGTGGTTGCAACTATCTGCAGAAGCAACAGAATATTTATCTTTTGTCCGATACTGTCAAAGCTGAAGCTCGGTTTAGAGTTAAAACAAAAATTTATAGTCATTTAATATATTTGACCGGGAAGCCAACTTTCCAAGGGCTGCGGTGGCTGATTATTCATCTGTTTAGTAAGTAGGAAGCTATTTTCCCTGCCCTCTATTTCACTTTTTCATTGACATAATGCTAAAGCATAATGATAAGGCAAAAAGAGGAAAAGTAAATAAATATGGATATTATCAAAACCGAAGGCATAGTAAAGGATTACATTCTGGGCAAGGTTAAAGTCCGTGCCTTAAATGGTATAAACCTGCAGATTCAAAAAGGTGAATTTGTTGCCATAATGGGTCCCTCCGGTTCAGGGAAAAGCACTTTGATGCATATCTTAGGTTGTTTGGATAGACCTACCGATGGTGAATATTATCTGGATGATATTTTGGTTAGCAAAATACATAAGTCAGCTTTAGCTACAGTTCGCAATAGGAAGATTGGTTTTGTTTTTCAGTCCTTCAATCTGCTGCCGCACTTGAATATTCTTAAAAATGTAGAATTGCCTTTAATGTATGGAGGTATGAGTCGTCATAAGCGTCTTGCCAAAGCGAAGGAAGTTTTGCAAAGCGTTGGTTTGGGTGATCGGCTAAAGCATAAACCGGGTGAACTTTCCGGAGGTCAAAGACAGCGTGTTGCCATTGCCCGGGCAATTGTGAATGAGCCCTCAATTTTGCTTGCTGATGAACCGACGGGAAATTTGGATTCCCAATCCGGAGGCGATATCTTAGAAATTTTTAGAGAGCTGCATAGTCAAGGTAACACGGTTATAATTGTTACTCACGATCAAGTAATCGCTTCCAGAGCTCAGCGAATAATTAAAATTATAGACGGGAAGATAGTAGATGGCAATTCCGATAGCTGAATCTCTGAAACTTGGTTTGGCAGATATTTTGATGCGCAAAGTTCGCAGCGTAGTAACCGTTGTAGGAATAATTTTGGGCGTGATGTGCATAATGGTAGTCCTGGCAATTGTGAACGGAATGAATAAAAACACCATAAGTTGGATGGAAGAGCACGGTGGATTGAATAAAATTGAGGTGGAACAAAATTGGCGGTATGATTTTTCCAAAGGGGGCGATCCGAGTTTTACCTTAAAGGAAATTCGTTATTTGCAATCTCTTATCCCGGAAGCGGAAGCATTTAATCCCAATGTTCAGGAATGGGACTCAGTAGTAAATAGGGGTGATCTTAGATACAGTACTTCTGTAAGAGGCGTGATGCCCGATTTTGTAAAAGTTGAACAATGGGACATTGCTAAAGGCAGATTTATAAAGGATTTGGATATAGATGAACATAGCAATGTGATAGTGCTTGGCTCAACTGTGGCAAAAGAATTTTTTAATAACGGTGAACCCTTGGGCCAAACAATTTCTGTAGGCAATCAGCAATTTATTATTGTTGGGGTGATGGAAGAAAGGTTTATGCAATCACAAGGCGGAGATATTGGAGTAGGTGATAATGCTTTGGAATATTTAAATAAGCAGTGCTTTATCCCAATCTCAACTATGATCAGTAAAGTTAACACTGCCAGTAATATAAGCTCTATTGATATAAGAGCAAAAAGTCCTGAAGAAGCAAAAGAATTACGCCGCAAAGTGGAAAACATTGTGCTGAATCTGAAAAACGGAAAACGACTGTTTCAGGTTACTTCCGCTAAAGAACAGCTGGATACAATGCAGGCAAATGTGAAAATCTTTGAAGCGATATTTTTCTTAATTGCTGTAATCTCCCTGCTGGTAGGGGGAATTGTAATTATGAACATTATGCTTGCTTCCATTCGTGAACGCACTCGTGAAATTGGAGTTCGCATTGCAGTTGGAGCCAGGAAAAGAGATATTTTTATTCAGTTTTTAGTGCAAACGATCTTGATAACTGCTTTGGGGGGTGCGTTAGGCATACTTTTGGGATTTACCATTCTGAAACAAGTGGGTAACTACTTGCAAATTCAGGTGGTTGCTTCCGTGCAAATGATTTGGGTCTCGCTCTTGGTCTCTATTGGAGTGGGGCTAATTTTTGGAGTTGGTCCTGCTCTTAGAGCTGCCCGTCTTGACCCGGTTATTGCTTTAAGGGAGGAATAATGAGTAAACAAAAGCAAAAAAAGGGTCTTCTGCAGAAGCTTTTCCTTTGGCTGTATTCCTATATCAAAATTGTTAATTCTGATCTTAAAAAAATTTATCAATCCATAACAGTTACGCAACAACGGAAAAAGGTCTTTGGCAATATTTGGACTTTTATGAAAACATTTTACCAGCGTTTTATGAGCGAAGGAATTTTGAAGGAAGCAGCCAGTTTAACTTATATAACTCTTCTCGGGTTCGTTCCTTTTATCAATTTTCTGGTTTTAATTGCCCCGGATATGCCATTTCTGAATTTGAGTGATAAATTGAGGGAATTGGTGGTGCAAAACTTTATTCCGAGCTCAGCGAATGCTATAATCAACTTTATGGAAAAGCTGATTATGCCCAAAGTCGGCTATAATATTTTCAATATTGTTATTCTGATTATTAGTTCCTATTCCCTGTTTGCAGTTATCAGAGGTACTTTTGACCGTATCCTGAGTATGCAGCTGAAGACCTCCCAAGATACTATTACCCAATTAGTGAAATTTTTCGGCACGATAGTTTTCGGATTGCTGATTATCGTGTTGCTTTTTTCCAGTTCTTCTATTCCCATCATCTCACGATTATTAAAGTCCCCGGTTTTACAGTGGATAATGGTAATAGTTCCTTTCATTTTGCAATTTTTGGCTATCGTTTTTCTCTATATGCTGTTGCCTTCCGTTAGAATTAACCGTGCCTCTTTATTTAGAGGTGCTTTTTGGACTACAGTTATCTGGGTTATTGGTAAATCCGCATTTGATTTTTATATCTATAACTTAACAAATTACCAGGCACTTTATGGAGTGATGGCTGTTCTGCCGATTTTTTTACTGTGGATTTATGTAAATTGGGCAATAATTTTGGGGGGGATGGTTTTAGTGAGCGTTATTGAAAACAATAAAACCGGTGGTTTTTTAACTAAAGAACCCCATAATGCCGTCCGCATAACAATGGAACTTTTTACCAATCAAAAACTTAATCAGCGCTTAGAAGGAATTATGAATAAAGAGAACTTAAAAAAAATGGTAGATACCTTGAACGAGGAAGACGATAAATGAATAAATATGCCCTAATCAGCGTTTCCGATAAATCCGGCATAGAAAATTTAGCTGTGGAACTGGAAAAACTTGGCTACACTATTCTTTCCACTTCTCATACCGCGGAATATTTACAAAAATTCTGCCGGAAAGTAATGCTGGTTTCTGATTTAACCAAATTTCCGGAAATTCTGGAAGGCAGAGTGAAGACCCTGCACCCAATTATTTATGCCGGAATTTTGGCAGATAGAAATAATCCTGTTCACGAAAAAACACTTGCCGAACTAAAAATTGATCATATAGATGTTATAGTCGTAAATTTGTATCCTTTTGCTGAAGTTTGTAATAAGGAAAATGCCAGTGAACAGGAAATAATTGAAAATATTGATATTGGGGGTCCGTCTTTAATCCGGGCAGGAGCAAAAAACTTTAAAAGCGTTACTGTTTTGGTTGATCCTGAGGATTATCCACCCACTCTAAAACTTTTAAAACAGGATAGTATTTTACCTGAGAGCTACAGTGCTTATCTGGCAAAAAAGGCATTTACTAAAACCAGCCAGTATGATTTGGATATTGCCGCTTATTTTACAAAAAAAGATAAGGAATTGCCTTTTATTTCAGAGCTTCCTGCTCAGCTTGTTGTATCTGAAAACCTGAACCTAAAACTGCGATATGGCGAAAACCCTCATCAAAATGCTGGTTTTTATACTAATGATAACCCCGGTTGGGAACTTCTTCACGGTAAGGAACTCTCTTTCAATAATATAATGGACATTGACTCTGCCCTAAGAGCCATTCGTCTTTTTAGTGAACCAACTGCCATTATTGTCAAACACTGCAATCCTTGCGGTATTGGCAGTGGAGAAACTTTGGCAGAGGCATATAGAAAAGCTTATGAAACAGATACGGAGGCACCTTTTGGCGGAATTGTAACAGTAAATCGGTCTCTGAATATAGAAACGGCAACCCTGATTAACAATATCTTCACTGAAATTATTATTGCCCCTGATTATGAACCCGGTGTTCAGGAATTCTTGAAGAAAAAGAAAAACCGCCGCTTAATCCGCTACCACCTTTCCCTGCTGCAAAAACCGATTAACCCTATAGAAATTAAAACATTAACCTTCGGCTATTTAGCTCAGAACTGGGACTTAATAAATGAACCAACAGAGGACTGGAAAATAGTTACCAGTAAAGAACCTTCTCCCCAAGAGTTTCAAGCCCTGCTCTATGCCTGGAAAGCTGTTTCCGTCCTAAAATCAAACGCTATTGCTATCGCTAAAGAAGACAGGGTCTTAGGGCTTGGCTGCGGACAAACATCTCGCATTGATGCTGTTCAATTAGCTCTCTGGAAAGCTAAAAAATTCGGACACGATTTAAAGGGCTCGGTTTGTGCCTCCGATGGCTTTTTCCCTTTTCGGGATTGTATAGAGACCCTTGCTAAACACGGAATTTCTGCTATCATTCAACCTGGCGGTTCTAAAAACGACGAGGACTGCATTGCTGCCTGTAATGAATTGGGCATTGCTATGCTCTTTACCGGTTTCCGTCACTTTAAACACTAATAATATCCGCAATCCAGTTTAGATATATTAAGCGGATTAACAAGGAGTTATATCTCAAATAAGACATTTGAATCAATAAGAATATATACTTATCCCTTGAAATCCTGAATTCCAATTTGAAAAAGATTTATTCCAATATGTTTAAGGTAAATTTGGCAACTATGACATAAGTAGAATTTGTTACCTTATAGATCAATGAGTCCATTAATAATTGATGCAACCGAAAATGAAAAAAAGACCAAAGAGAATATCTGAAAGTGTAATTAGATGTTTATATTGCTTATATAATAATAGATAAGGCGAATACAGCTCAGACAAAATTCAATATAAAGGAGTAAAGGCGATGGCAAAAAAAAATATTTTTTGCTTTTACGGGAATTTATATTATAATGTAATTATATAGTGTTTGCTTACGAGGAGTTTTAAATGAATTCCGGCAAATTAGTAGTAGGAAGTATTTTTCTGTTTACTGGGACCCTCGGTTAAGAGTAAAAAATTGGGAATTGATGTAAACCTTGAAATTGGATCATTATGTATAATTAAGATATACTGCAAAATAGAGGTTATTATTTTTTATCTTAAGTATAAAACATATCCTTGATAAAAGGGTGGAATAGATTATGAAGAAGGTGCTAATAGTATTGCTTGTAAGTGCTACTCTTATGTTTGCGGGGATAAGATTATATTCTCAAAACAATATGCCCTTAATGCAGAATTTAGCTGGTGAATATTTAAATTCATATTTTGGGAAAGTTATTGCTTCTATTGACTTTAATGCTGATGGTTATGATGATGTAGCGGTTTTTACCTTAAATAGCGGAATTAATCATTGGTCAAGTGTCCAAATTTATTTTGGTGGACCCAATATGGATGCAGTTACCGATCTTATAAGAGAAAGCACATTCCAGGATCAGGTTATCAGCACAACTCTTTTAAATATTGGCGATGTAAATGGTGATAATTATGATGATCTTATGATTTCTGAGCTTTACTCACCAGAGATTACTGATTCCTTAGCTTTAAGAATATTCTATGGAGGACCCGAAGCAGATCTGGAACCTGATTTTACATTAAATTCACCTTGGTTCAGTGAACCCGAAATATTACCAATATGGTATTTGGGAGATGTGAATGGAGATGGCTTAGATGATATAGGAATATATCATTTTATAAATACTAATTATCCTGACTTGGCAATATTGTTGGGAGGAACTTTTCAAATAGTTACTATCCAATACCACATTTGTCTGCAAAGATATCATAAACTTGCTGAAGCAGGTGATGTAAACAATGATGGCTTTGATGATTTTATTGTCGGATTTGCCTTAGAAAAACCAGAGGGTATTATAACTTATCGCTATCTCTATTATGGGGGAAATCCCCTTAATTTGAACAATCGGGTTTTATTGCGTTGTTGGGGAGATTCAGAATGGAGCTTTCCCGGTGGTTATGGTGTAGGTGATTTTAATGGAGATAGCTATGATGATTTTGTCTATTGTGAAGGGGATTCCTGGCGAGATAATAACAAACTGCGTTTAGGTGGAATTAATATAATGGAAACAGAAGAATTTACTTTACATATCAATGAACACATTTCCAATCTGATGGATATGAGTCATCAAGGGGTCGCCTACGGAGATTTTAATGGAGACGGTTATAGTGATTTAGCGGGTTCGGATTATACCTTTGGGCTCTGGACGGGACACGCTGGCGTTTGGCTTGGAGGTGAAAATCCCAATGGCCTTTTTGACCTGAGAATTACAGCTCCACCAACTTCCCCTTTTCACCAATTTGGCAGGAATCTTGTTTCGGGTGATTTTAACGGTGATGGATATTGTGATCTGGCTATTTCTGCACACCATAGCAATACCTCAGGTAATGATAATAATTTAGGTTATGTTTACATTTTTGCCGGAAATGCTCAATTATTAGATACTCCTGTAGCTAATGAAGATGTTTTTATGCCTCCTGTAAACAGTATCTTAAAGGTTAAGTATTTCCCTAATCCCAATTCCTCTAATAACCAAGAAATTAGTTATGAGATAGAAGGTCCTCTTCCTGAACATATATCTACCGCTAAGATTTCAATTTATAATATTAAGGGGCAGGTAATAACCAATTATCAGCTGGATACGCAGAATTTAAAAAGTAAAAGGGGTATTCTACCAGCTGTTAAACTAAAACCAGGAGTTTATATTGTTGCAATGCAAATAAACGGGAAGAGGGTCTCTACCGAAAAAATAACCATCAATAAGGGGAGGATCAAATGAGATATACATTTTGTATATGCGTATTATTTTTAGCACTATCATCATTCTATGCAATTAGTTCTGATGATTTTACGATAGGGTGTTATACTTATATGAAAGCCTGGAATTCTCTTGAATCATTTAATAATGAGATCATTACAACATATTTGAAAAATGCAAAATATAATCTTGATGTTTGGGATACAAATAACCCAAATATTAATGATATTGTAAACTTAATTAATCTTCATCAAAATCAGAATATTGATTCTTATTTAACTGATTACTATTGGAATATTGATACCGAAGGTAATATTACATCTGGTTCACATGCCATTTCTACAGGTAATTATTGGAGATTTGAAGCCGAATATAGCAGTGAAGGAGGAATTAATAACAGTAACGATAAATTTTTCTATAAATTTTCAGATCCCAATCGGGTAGGAGAAGCTTTTTCAATGGGTGATAGAGAAATATGGAAATGTATATATAACCATAATATAGAACCACCACCAGAAGGAGCACCTCAAATTCTCCCAAATTTAATACAAATGCCCCCAGGTAATGCTATATGTGGTTTCAAAACCCGATGGAAAGAATACAAAGCTGGTTATAATAATAATATAGTTCTTAATAACGAGAAAAATATTGGACCTGAATTTCGATTTGCCTCTTGGGGAGCAGATTCTTTATCTGTAACATATATGGCTAATAATAAATTATATTTACGATATTTAATTAAAATCGATCCTAATTTTCCAGCTAATGCACCTGCATTTACATTTAAGTGTGCATTTTATAAAAGAGAAAATAATAATAATTATAATTGGTATTTTGTCCCTTTAAAAAATGTTCTTTCTTCAACTATACCCACAGATTCAATAACTTACACTTATTCCGATATGCAATCAGATAATTATACAACCACTGAAGCTGAAAATCCTCAAAGTGGATATCGCAGTATTACTTTTGAAATAGATTTAGTATATTTACTTCATAACGGTTTTATGAATAATCTTGGATATTGGTTTACATCACTATACGGCATTAATCCCTATGTCTACTGGCATAGTGGGCACACAATTTCAATTGATTATTTAGAAATATTTGATAAAGTATATGATAATTTAGATAATAATCCTTCTGTTGTGCAAGGATGGATATCAAGCCGTTTATATAATAATGTAAAAAGGCACTATACACTTGATGAACCTTCTATGCCTCAATTTTATTCTCTCAAGCTTATTAATGAAAATATATTGTCTTCAATAAATGGTGATAAAGCTATATCAAATATAAATTGGAATCATGGATTGATGAAGAAAGGAGATGGTAACAGGTTTTCTATGCCAGGTTTATATCTTGCCGAAACAAACCCTTCTGAATTGTTCATAGATTATTATGTGTTAGAACCTGAGTTTAATTGGAATCTGCCTGCTGAAGGAAATGGAATCTGCAATAAAAATTCTGTTCAATGGAATTTAGATTGGAAAGTTCTTCAACATTATAGAAAATTAAAGATGGCTTGTGAACAAGATAATATTCCTTTGTATGTTGTCCCTTGTACAGCGGGGAGGTGGGATGAAAATCATAATTGTTGGTCATTCTATCAATATCCAACCCCTCAAATGGTTAAGTGTTTACAATTTTTACCATTGTGTTATGGTGTTGATGGAATTATTGATTATCATTTATATAATATTATTCCCAATGTAATTCAACAAATTAAAGAACCTTACAATTATCAGGAAATAGAATCAGAAATTCAAGAATCAAGTTTAAAATGGTATTCTATGCTTGATGTAAGCAATTACAATACCCCAGATTATAGTATAGATTCAACTTCTCTATATTCTGCCATTTGTGAAGCAAATGATAAAATTTGTGTTTATGGCCCTATTACAAAAAATCTTAATTGGCAGGATGCGGTAACTATTGGTATATCCGGTTTATTCCAACCAGGAGAAATATATTCAGAACCATCATCCTTATTGAATGGGACTACATACTTAGATTCAATTAAAGTGGTTATTACCAACTCTAATCCTGATCAGTATGAAGGATATATTCAATGTGGCTTTTTCAGTGATAACAATAATGAACCTTGGTATATGTTAGTTAATAGAAGAACTAATTTCGTTAATAATACTAGCGGAAGTTTAAAATTTTATTCTGTAAGTGATATTAGAAATTGTGTTGGCTACAATATACCTCCTGCTCAGAGGGTCAGATTTAAACCTAATAATTATGCGTTCAATCATTTTGGTTCCCCAGCCCTCTATGATCCATATAGTCATTCTTTATACTTCCAATCTGGTCAGAATATTGATCTACAAATTAATTCAGGTGATGGGATATTACTTGAAATGTGTGCTTCACTTCCACCTTCTGTATCTTCAAATACTACTTTACGAAAAAAAATTTACTTGGGGGGAAATATATCACTAAATAATGGTTGTACTGTAAATGTTGAACCAAATTCAATAGTGTCTATTTTACCTAATACTCACATAACATTGGATAGTAATGCAACCTTTAATATAAGAGGAAGCATTTCTATAGGTGATAGTGTTCATTTTACCCTCTCAGATAATTCTACTTTGTCAATTTCTAATGGAGTATGTAATTTTGGCAAAACAGGCACAACAATTATTATTGATGGGAATGGAAATTTTATTATAAGTGATAACACACAATGTATTTATCCTATTTCATTTACCATGAATATTTCAGAAGGTACAAATGTTATTATTTCAGGCATTCAAACTTATAAAACGGGATCAAAAATATTTGTATCCAATAATTCTTCTTTAACATATCAAAATTCTATAATAAATTTTGGAAATCTTGTAAGAATGTATATTAATAACAGCTCATTTTCTATATCTTCATGTACAATTCTTCCTTCTTCAATATCAGCATATTATGATTCTATATTAGTAAGCAATTCTAGTTATATTAACATATTATATTCAACTATTAGCAAAGTTCCTATTTTTGTGCACAATTCAAACTTATATTTCATTAATAGTAATATAGAAGTTAATTCAAATAAAACTGGTATTACTATTAATAATAGAGACAACTATATTATTTTTGATACAACTATAGGACCTCGAAACTCCATAACATGTTTATCTGGTGAAATGGCAAAAGGAATTGAAATAATAAGATCACATTCTCCAGTAGTTATAAAGAATACTATTTTTTCAGAATTACAATATGGAATTCTAAAAACTACTTCTTTTGATTCACCTGATAGTATTTTCAACTGCTCATTCAATAATTGTATTTATGGTATTAAAGAAACGACAATAGGATCAATAGGGAGAATACAAAACTGTTCATTTAATAATATAGGTGATGTAGGTATATTTTTAATTGGTTCTACTCCTACAATTTGTTCTTGCGATTTCAATGCTTGTGATACAGGTATTAAATTCGATGGTTCATTTTATTCCCCCAAATTATCAGGTATATTTAATTCATCATTTTCTTTCTGCAATACAGCAATAGAAAGCAGAGGTGCTGTAGCAAGAGTACAGAACTGTGATTTTTATTTAAATGAAACTGGATTATTATGTCATAAAGATTCCAACTTGAACCTTACTTATAATGCAAAAAACTGCTTACGTAATGAAATTAATAATATTAAATTTTATTATGATGATATGTATCATTCATATATTCAAGTATTTAGTGGGCATAATGATTTTTATCATTTTGGATCAACTTCATTTGATTTTAACTTTGATGACAATTATTCCTCATCATACGTTTATGAAATTGATGCATCTAAGAATTGGTTTGAAGATGATTCACTAAGAGTAAATGATCCTGAATATGAACATTATGTAATAGTTAATGGTTATGATGATAATCCTAATACTGGAGGAACAGATCCTGATGGCAATAATCGGTACTTCTTGGCATTATATCAAGAAGCTTGCGAAAATTATGATCAAGCAGTTTTTTTATATGAAACAATACTAAATGATCAATTGGAAGTAGAAAAGAACTATTTAAATGGTTGTATTGATGGAATATATAGAATAAAATTAATGCAGGAGAACCAACTTGAAACATTAGAACAATATGTTACTCAGAAAATAGATCAATATGCTAATGTAGATTTCTCTTTTGCAAAATTATTAACTGATTATCTTATTAAGATTAATATAACAAAGAAAGATTTTCAAAATGCGATAGATTTAATTCAGATTCGTATAGATAATCCTGTTAGTATAATAGATTCCTTAAGGGCTGTTCTCGATTTAGAAATTGTTCTGCAGCTTGCGGTAATAGAAGATGATAAAAAACCAGTATCTACAAAATATAGCCAATATTTATATCCTAATATTGATATTTTTTATAATAAACATCAGGATCATTGGGCTTTGTTATATAAGTTGATGAATAAAGAGGAATTACAGGAAATACAAATTCCATTGGTCCCAATTATCAAGAATAATTATCCCAATCCTTTTAATCCTTCTACAACTATAGTATTTAGTATTCCTAATTCAAGCAAGACAAAATTGGATGTTTATAATGTTCGTGGTCAGAAAGTGAAACAACTTATTAACAATGATCTTGAACAAGGTTATCACAAAATTGTTTGGAATGGTAGAGATAAAAATAATCATAGCGTTGGTTCCGGTATTTATTTAGTTCGGCTTGAAACAAGTAGGAAAGTATGTGTACGGAAAATTATGCTGATAAAATAAATATTATCTAAGAGGAAATAGAAAATATTGATATTGGGGGTCCGTCTTTAATCCGGGCAGGAGCAAAAAACTTTAAAAGCGTTACTGTTTTGGTTGATCCTGAGGATTATCCACCCACTCTAAAACTTTTAAAACAGAATAGTGTTTTACCTGAGAGCTACAGTGCTTATCTGGCAAAAAAGGCATTTACTAAAATCAGTCAGTATGATTTGGATATTGCCGCTTATTTTACAAAAAAAGATAAGGACTTGCCTTTTATTTCAGAGCTTCCTGCTCAGCTTTTTGTATCTGAAAACCTGAACAGTAAATTGCGCTATGGCGAAAACCCTCATCAAAATGCTGGTTTTTATGCAAATGGTAACCCCGGTTGGGAACTTCTTCACGGTAAGGAACTCTCTTTCAATAATATAATGGACATTGACTCTGCCCTAAGAGCTATTCGTCTTTTTAGTGAACCAACTGCCATTATTGTCAAACATTGCAATCCTTGCGGTATTGGCAGTGGAGAAACATTGGCAGAGGCATATAGAAAAGCTTTTGAAACAGATACGGAGGCACCTTTTGGCGGAATTGTAATAGTAAATCGGTCTCTGAATCTGGAAACGGCAACCCTGATTAACAATATCTTCACTGAAATTATTATTGCTCCTGATTACGAACCCGGTGTTCCGGAATTCTTGAAGAAAAAGAAAAACCGACGCTTAATCCGCTACCACCTTTCCCTGCTGCAAAAACCGGTTAACCCTATAGAAATTAAAACATTAACCTTCGGCTATTTAGCTCAGAACTGGGACTTAATAAATGAACCAACAGAGGACTGGAAAATGGTTACCGCCAAACAACCTACTTCGGATGAGTTAGAAGCTCTTATCTATGCCTGGAAAGCTGTTTCCGTCCTAAAATCAAACGCCATTGCTATCGCTAAAGAAGACAGGGTCTTAGGGCTTGGCTGCGGACAAACATCCCGCATTGATGCTGTTCAATTAGCTCTCTGGAAAGCTAAAAAATTCGGACACGATTTAAATGGCTCGGTTTGTGCCTCCGATGGCTTTTTCCCTTTTCGGGATTGTATAGAGACCCTTGCTAAACACGGAATTTCTGCTATCATTCAACCTGGCGGTTCTAAAAACGACGAGGACTGCATTGCTGCCTGTAATGAATTGGGCATTGCTATGCTCTTTACCGGTTTCCGTCACTTTAAACACTAATAATATCCGCAATCCAGTTTAGATATATTAAGCGGATTAACAAGGATTTATATACATATCATATTGAATAGACAAAAAAAGGAAAATACAGTTGAGAGGGTTGAGAGGGTTGAGAAGGTTGAGAGGGTTGAGAAGGTTGAAAGGGTTGAGAAGGTTGAGAGGGTTGAGAAGGTTGAGAAGGTTGAGAGGGTTGAGATACAAAAATGGCTGAAAAACACTTTTCCCTACGCTCTTTTGCCCTCTGCCAAAAGCCCCTTAGGGCAACACAATAATAGCGATGGGTGCGTAAGCCCCTCGGAAGGAGAAAGATAGAACCCCCCCTCTAAATTTAATATTCTGATGCCGAAAAGGGTAATCCGGAAGCTAGAAAGCAATTACGAGGCAAGCATTTAGGATTTATCAAAATAACTATATTATTTCTTGGTAGAGCCAGGTTATTTCCTGTTCCAGTTCTTCCGGAACCATACCTTGAATGCTTTCTCCGTTTTTTATGCGTTGTCTGATATCAGTTGCGGAAATAGAGCAAAGTTCAATATTTAGCACAGTTGCTTTCAGCTGATTAATAACTTTCGGTAGAAGGGGATAGCCGGGACGAGGTAATATTATAAAATGCAATTCCTTAGCTAAATACGGGTAATCATACCACAAATGCAATTTTTCCAGATTGTCCGCTCCGATAACAAAACTGAAATCTACTTCCGGATAGAGGTTACCAAGCTTTTGCATTAAATGAGCCGTATAGCCGCTACCTTCCTGGTCAGCATCGGAAACGGCAAAACAGGGATTGTGCTGAATTGCTTTTTGCACTAAGGCAAAGCGTTTTTCAAAAGGGAGCACAATCGTCGTCTTCTTAAAATGGTGATTTCCACTTGGGACAAAAAGAACTCTCTCGGCAGCTTTTTGTTGCAGAATTTGATTAGCTATATGCAGATGACCTGAATGGACGGGATCAAAACTACCGCCTAAAACTGCAACCTTAACCTGCACTTTACTTTTCCAGTTTGGCGAATTTTTTGGCTAAGTTCTTTGCCTCTTTGGAATCGGGATAGCGGATTTTCAAGAGTTCATAGCTGGCTTTGGCTTTGTCGTGATTTTTTTGTTCCAGATGAAGTTTTGCAGAATAGTAAAGTGCTTTTCGGTCAAGTTCATCAGTATTTCCCAAAGCTGCAATTTCATCAAAATACATCAGTGCGCTGCTATAGTCCTTCATTTTATAGTAGATATAGCCGGTTAAATATTGTTTTTCCAAAAGCTTATACTGGCATTTGTGAATATAATCCAATGCTTTTTCATATCTTGGATCATTAGGATAGCGGTCTATAAAAGTGCGAAATGCCTCAATACAGTTAATAGTTTCGGTTTGATCATATTGCGGGGGCAGAGATTCTTCAAATAGGCATTCTCCTTTGCGAAAATAGGCATCGGCAACATTTGCGTGATCCGGAAAGGAATTGATAAACTGTTCATATCTGACACGCGCCTCGCTAAACTTATTCATATTGAAATAGCAATCGGCAACTTTCATTGTAGCATAAGCAGTTGCAGCGGATTTGCGTTCAAAAGATATTTCTTCATAAATAACGGCAGCACGGGAATATTTCTTTTTGGCAAAAAGCTCATCGGCGTTTTTCAACTTAGCTTCAGTAGAAAGCTGTGGTTTATTGCTGCTGCAGGCAACAAGGCAAAAAACGGCAATCAGGATAAGAAAGATGTATTTTCGCAAAGTAAATTCCTCTATTTTTAATCAAAATTCCAGAGAAGAAAAACCAGAGAACCGATAGCTACAACAGCAACTAAGGGTTCAAACCAACGGAAATGCAAAGCGCCCATTCCTGAATAATCAGGATTGGGACGCGGTAAATTATGAGTAGTAATTTTAAGAACCTGTTGAGCAGGAAGCTGTATCTGCCTGGTTTCAAAAATATGCACGGGATAGCGTTCGGTCCGATAAGAAAGGAAGCTGCTTTTTACTGTCTCCTGCCACACAATATTAAGCTTTATCTGCACCAGCAATGCATTATCCAAACCCAAAGCATTAAGCTGGGGGATATTTTCTTCTTCAGGATAGGATTGGGCACTTTCTGTCCCTTGAAGATTGTAACGCAAATCCGCACCTTTGGCTAAAAGCAGGTTACTAAGCTTTTGCGTTAATTCAGAATTCCATTCTCCGCAATTAATATCTAAAAAAATTGGCTGTCCGATCTGAATCTCCGTTGCTATTTCCGATGTGATTTGATCAAGGGTGATAGGATCTTGAAATGATAGGAGTTCGGAAATGAGCAATAGAAAACAGACGAACAGCCAATATTTCTTCATTATTTAGTCAGCTTGTAAAAACGCCTTATAGCCAAGATAGGTGGAATACAAATCTGCCTTGGAACACAATTCATACAGCGAATGCATTCCCATTAAGCCCACTCCGCAATCTAAAACTTCAGCTCCCAAATTGGAAAGAAAGTAAGCAATAGTTCCACCGCCACCTTCATCTACTTTTCCCAGTTCTCCAGATTGCCAGAAAACTTTTTCCTGATTGAAAAGGCGAATAACTTTGGCAATAAATTCGGCATTAGCATCGTTGCAACTATATTTTCCACCTCTTCCCGTAAATTTGGAAATGCCGATGCCATAATTAAATATAATGGCATTCTGCTTTTCGTGCACATTAGGATAATTGGGGTCTATGGCAGCAGTAACATCAGCACTTAAAATTTGACTGTTCATAAAGGTTTTACGCAAGTTTACGCTGCTGTTATCTTCTCCGTTGTGAGCCAGTAAATCGGCAATAAAATCCTGAATAAAAATGCTTTGAGCTCCCGTATTTCCCTGACTGCCAACTTCTTCCTTATCGGAAAAATAGACCACCATCGTGCGTTTGGGTTTATTGGGAAGGTTATCTGTTAAAGCCATCAAGGCATTATAAGCACAAATGCGATCATCCTGTCCGTAGCCAATAACCAGAGAACTATCTAAACCTGAATTACGCGCTTTGAAAGCAGGAACTAATTGCAGTTCAGCACTTTGAAAATCAGCTTCGGAAATACCATATTTATCGTTCAGCAGTTTTAAGGCATAGTTTTTGATAGCTTCTTTTTCTTCATTCCCCGGTTCCTGCATACCTGAAAAAACAAGATTCATTTTGCTGGCTTCTATTGCATCGTTTAAGCTTTTGGTATATTGTTCCTTACCTGCCAAATGAGGTAAAAGGTCGGGAATTACAAATACCGGTTCATCATCTTTTTCACCAATTGAGATGTGCAAAACCGAGCCATCATTTTTAATAATAACTCCATGTAAAGCCAGAGGAGTAGAAACCCACTGATATTTTTTAATTCCACCATAATAGTGAGTGTGCATACAGCTTAAAGCACTGTTGCTGTCTTCATAGAGAGGATTTTGTTTCAAATCCACACGCGGTGAATCTATATGGGCAGCAACCATATTAAATCCTTTGGAAATAGGTTCACTGCCAATTACAGCCATAGCCATCGTTTTATTGCGAAAAACACTATAGACCTTATGACTGCCCTTTTTGCCGAGAGGGGTAAATTTGTTTTGCTGTAATATGCTTAAAGTATAAGCAATTGTTTCCCGCTCGGTTTTTGCTTCATTCAGAAACTTAATATAGGGCTCGGCATAAGCAAACGCCTTTTTTTGTTCATCCAGGGTAGTTTCTTTCCAGAAATTCCTGCGTTCATAGCTAAGTTTTTCTTGTTTTACCTTTTTCATTATATCTCCATTTTGCTATTTTATTTCAATAATTTTCAGCTTTCTTTCTCCCATTGGAGCTTGCACAATGGCTATTTCACCTATTTTTTTGCTTAATAAAGCTCTGCCGATAGGAGAAACCACTGATACCTCTTGAATGCTTTCCTCAGCATAGTAATTTATTTCATCCGCTCCCACCAAATGATAGCAGATGCGTTCGCTATTTGTAATATCTTCGGCTACACAATAACTTCCGAAACGAACCATATCTTTGGGAAAATCGCTGGTATCTATCACTTTCAAATTGGCACTGCGTCTGCGGAGATGATCAATTTCACCGTCTATTGCGCGCTGTCTTTCTTTGGCTGCTTTATATTCAGCATTTTCACTAAGGTCACCAAATTCTCGTGCAATAGCAACTGCTTTAATCACTTCCGGGCGTTCTGCAAGCAGTTCGTTAATTCTTGTTTGCAATCTTTGCATTCCTGTTTTGGTAATATACTGGCTTAAATCCAATTCTTATTGAGCTCCTTTTTTCTTATTCAAAGTGCGTTGCGCAGCGGTAGCGGCTTTTTTTAAACGGGCATTTCCACTTTTTGTCCAAATCTCTACAGGACTTTCCAGCTCCGGATAAAAATCCGTTATAGAAGCACAGAGCAATTCTACAATTTGAGGATCACGACTGAAACTGTATTCCTGCCAAATTTTAAGATAATACTCAGGATTTAGCTTGGCAACGGTTTTCAGCATTGCAATATGATAGGGAACCGTTTCTCCCAAAGGAGACAGCCATTGCCTGGATAAATAAGCAAGAATTTCAGGCAAAAGGTCTTCGCGTCTTTTTACCAGTTTTATCAGCAAATTTAAAGCCGATTTTTGTAACTGCAAATTAGCGCTGTTGCTATATTGAAAAACCTTATTCAGATATTTTTCAGGATATTTGCGTAAAAGCGGTAACATAATTTTATCAAACAGAGCATTGATTTCTGCCAAAGAAGCAGTTGCCAGCGCTTCATCCAAAAGAGGCAAATAAACAGAGGGTTTACGATTAAGCAGTTTACTTAAGATTTGAGCAAAAGCAAGCTTGCCGTAAGCTCCTTTTTTATTCCACAAAGCCCTGTAAAAAGGAAGATAAGCATCATGCTTTTTTCCCAGTTGTTGAACAATATTGCTGGCTACCTGAGTAATAACTTCTGCGGGAATTTTGCCATTTACTCTTTCCGGATACGCAATAAAGATAATCTCAAAGTCGTAATCACCTTTAGGCAGTTTATTCTTCAGGAAATCTGCTGTGTCTATGTTCAGTCGTTCCTTCCAGTCAATGGTAAGCATTTTTTCTCCCGCTTTTACATATTATCTTTCTTTTTACCTTATGCCTGAAAATCCATTTACCTGTCAATAGAAAAATATAACTGGCATAATATTATAGCTATTAGCTCAGCCCAAACAGTGAAACGCACCCCCAATCCAAGCTACTTTTCCTATCTTTTATAAAACTGGCTGGGATGGAAGGAGTTGAACCCTCACATACGGATCCAGAGTCCGCTGTCCTACCATTAGACGACATCCCATTTATCTTTTTCTGGCTGGGCAGGAAGGATTCGAACCCTCGTATAGCAGGACCAAAACCTGCTGCCTTACCACTTGGCGACTGCCCAGCAGATATTTTCTTCTGGCGGAGAGGCAGGGATTTGAACCCTGGGTAGGCTTTTGACCTACACACGCTTAGCAGGCGTGCACCTTAAGCCAGCTCGGTCACCTCTCCACTTATTTTTCATTGTTTTTTTTCTGGCGGAGGATGAGGGACTCGAACCCCCAAGGGCATAACCCGGCGGTTTTCAAGACCGCTGCCTTACCAATTAGGACTAATCCTCCCTTACGGTTTTTTCCTTCAAAATTTAGAAGGGATTTCTGTCAAGACCTTTCTTCTTTCTTCTTAATGCCAAGAAAAAAATCTTGACGGAATTTACACAATATTTCCTAATGAAAAAGTTAATAAGATGAGCGCTATATGAAAAATTAAAGTGTTGTATTGAAATCTATTTATGATTAGTAATATAGAGAAAAGGAGTTTAATTGTGAAAAGAAAGGTTGTCTCGTTGCTAATTTTCCTGTGCCTGTTTGTATTGCTCTCTGCGGAGGATTTTTATCTTGGCGATATTAATAACTTAAGTGCTACCCAAATTTATGTTCCAGTTTGCGGAGCGAATAATTATGGTTGGAGTAAATTCTTTTACTCTGCTGCGGAGCTCCAAAATGCAGGAATAATTAATCCTGTAGAAATTACCCGCATCGCTTTTCAAATAGGAGGTAGTGTTCCTCTTGTAAATTATCTAATGGATACTCAAAGCATTTACATTGGAGCGTTTTCCGGTAATAACTATACACAAGCAGATTGCGTTCATCCGGGTTACACCAATAAAGCACTTATTTATAATGGGTCCATAACTTTTAACGGACCCGGCTGGGTTTCTATCTCTCTTTCTTCGCCCTATATGCTCAATCCTAATTCAGGAGTAGAAATTTTATGGGAAAATAGAGACGGTAGTAGAGTAAGCCCTACTCCCAAATTCTGTTATACAGAATCCAGCTTAAATAAACAAGTGTATAAGACCTCGGATGATTTTTTCCCCGCTACCCAGATCGGAAGTAATGCTCCAAAACATCCCAATATTTGTTTTTCTACCGCGGATTTGAATATTCCCCAAGTAGAAATAGCTTATGCAGGCAATTCCTGTTTACTATCCTGGAATTCTATTCAGGGAGCTAATTTATATGCTATTTATGTTGCAGATAATCCGTCTGGACCTTGGAGTTTTCTTACTTCCATAACTGGTACTCAATATTCCCTGCTTGCGGATTCACAAAGGAAATTCTACTATATAAAAGCTATAGGCAACTAAGAAAATTTACATAGTGAATCACTATATTGAGAATGGTGAAAAGGGGTTGGCAAAGGTAAAGGTGGTTTGGAAGGTTGAGATATACTCAGCCCTTTGCCTATACTAAATAGTCCGGAGAGCTATACGAAGGGCTTCCGCTACCATCGCTATTTTTTTGTGTCACCTGTCAGCTTTTAAAACCTTTTCAATCCTCTCAATACCTTTTTTCTCAGCAACCTACACTACCCTGTTATTAAAAAAGGGAGGTTCTCAACAATTGGAGGCATTACAGGAATAGGTTTATTGATATTCAATTCGGATCGGAAGATTTGTTCAGGGTTTTGATTATTTCTACCGCTATTATTTATATCACTCAAGTTTGACAGTTCAATTTTGTAACTGATTGGAAATAGATATAGATAAAAATTGAAAAAAAGCTCTTGGCACAACATATTTCATTTTTTACCCAAGATTTTATCTTTTACAACATCATTATGAATTCAGGAATAGAAATCCCTTCAGAAGAAAATATTTGACTGGTATATTCTACAGCATTGGAACAAATTTTGAAGTTTCTGGTTGCATTGTCCATTGTTTCATCACCTCTGAGCCCGAAATTTTCTTCATAACACTCCGATATAACTCCCGTATCGTTCTCGTGTCGCGATATGGGAACGATACGGGAATCTCTTCAGCCGCATATCGCAAAAAAGAAGGAACTGATAAACAAGTAATTTTTGGATGAAAAAAGAATATTCGCTGCTGATAGTGAGTTATCGCTTTATGGTGTTGATTTTCTATGCCGGATAAATATAGGGTGATTGATTGTTGGGTTGGAAGGGTGTGGGCTTTCTGTTTTAACTCACAATTTTTCGGATTTCAGACCAGCTAAAAAGCGGTTGTAAGTGAAAAAGAATCGTGGGTAATAGTTACATTGAAGGCAGGTGAAAATTGTAAGTCAAAACCTACCGCTGTTTGCATCGTGAAATTTCTAAGGGCTTTATTAATTTCTGTAAAGTGGTGGGTTATTTTCCAATGCAGAATTCGCTGAAGATTTTATTTAACAGGTCGTCGGTAGTGATAATTCCTAAAATTTCTTCCAAGGCATTGCTGGCGGAAATAAGTTCAAAGGCAATAAATTCGTAGCCCTGTTTTTCTTCTATGGAGTGTTTTGCTTGATGCAAAAACTGCAGGGATTTAGATAGAGCAATCAGATGTCGGTTATTGATGATGATGGGTTTATTCAGTAATTCAGTGCTCAGCGATAACTGCCGGGAAATTGCATCGGTAAGGTCTTTCAAGCCCTTTTCCGTTATTACGCTGCAATAAATTCCCCCTGGTATTTTAGGTGCATTTTCCGGCAGCAAATCCGCTTTACTGAAAACGGCAAGGGTTTTGGAATAAAGTTCAGGCGGAATAGTGGATAAAGAAAGTAATTCCGTTATTTGCAGGTTAGGATTAGTTACTGTATTAGCTTCCACTAAATAAAGGATAAGGTCTGATTCCTGCATCAATGCGTAGCTTTTAGCAATTCCTTCTTTTTCAATGTCATCAGGAGATTCTCTTAGTCCTGCTGTATCATAAATAACTACAGGAAATCCATTTAGGGATAAAGATTCCTCTAAATAATCCCTGGTCGTTCCCGGGTGGGGAGTTACGATAGCTCTGTTTTGTTGCAGTAAAGCATTAAAAAGTGAGGATTTACCAACATTCGGAGCACCCGTTAAACAAATCTTGATTCCTTCGCGTAGTCGTCTTCCCTGTTCGCCTGTATTTTTCAGTTCTTCCGCTGTTTTGATGATATCTTTTAATTCCTGATACATAGCATTGGAATCGGGTAAAGGTAAATCCTGATCGGTAAAATCAATTGCCAGCTCAAAACGGATACGCAGTTCCGTAATGCGGTTTAATAATATTTGTAAGTATTTGCTCAATTTACCCTTAAGCTGTAAAAGAGCTGCTTTTTCTGCCTGGGTTGCCTGTGCCTGAATAAGGTCGTTAACTGCTTCTGCCTGGCTTAAATCCATTTTTCCATTTAAGAAAGCACGCAAGGTAAATTCTCCCGGTTTTGCCAGACGGCAGGAAAGAAGAAGGATATTAAGAATACGATTGACAAGATTGGGATTGCCATGACAGGATATTTCAATAACATCCTCTCCTGTATAGCTATGTGGTTCTCTAAAAACGGAAAGCAGAACTTCGTCTATTGCCTCTTCTGTTTCTGCATAAAAAGTACCAAAAACAAGGCGTTGAGAAGGTTGCTTAAGAAGTTTATTGCCCGGAGAAAAGTGTTTGGCTACAAGCTCAATGCAACCCTTGCCACTTAAGCGGATTACAGCTATGGCAGAAAATCCGGCAGGAGTTATCGGTGCGCAAATAATCTCGCTAACATTTTTCATTTAAGCATCTGGATTATCTTTTCATACAGCCGGGGAGCTGTAAAACCGATTTCTTCAAGAAGTTCCGATATTTTTCCTTGGGCAATAAAGCGATCGGGATAGCCAAAATTGATAACTGTAACCTTTTCAGTAGCTAATAATTGAGCTATGCGTGCTCCCATTCCTCCAATAACAGCATTACTTTCAAAAGTGAAAATGTATTTGCAGTTAGAAGCCACTTGCAGAAGGGTATTTTCATCCAAGGGTTTTACAGAGAGCAATTGTACCAGCTGTGAAGGTATCTTATCTTTAGCCAGCAAATTATGCACTTCCTCAGCTGTAAAAAAAGCATCTCCGCAAGCAATTAAGGCAATATTCCCTTCCTTGGAGTGAATTATGGCAGGAAAGGGATTAAAATCGGTTAATGTTTGATGAACAGAAGCAGGAATTACAGTTCCCCGTGGATAACGAATAGCCACGGGACCCTCTTTATATTTTGCAGCCCAGGTAAGCATTGCCACAAGTTCTTCTGCGGTGGAAGGAGTTAAAATAATCATATTGGGAACAAAGCTTAAAAAAGAAAGATCAAAAGCACCGTGATGCGTAGCTCCATCTTCACCTACAAGACCAGCTCTATCAATGCAAAAAACAACGGGTAATCGGGGTAAAGCAACATCGTGAATAATCTGGTCTAAGGCACGCTGGAGAAAAGTGGAATAGATTGCCACAAAAGGTTTTAATCCCTTCGTGGACATTCCTGCTGCCAAAGTTACGGAATGCTGTTCAGCAATGCCGACATCAAAAAAGCGGTCGGGAAAGGTCTCTTCAAATTTGCTCAATCCTGTTCCGGCAGTCATAGCAGCTGTAATTGCCACAATTTTAGGATCTTTTTGGGCTAAAGTGACCAGGGTTGAGCCCATCAGGTCACTCCAACTTTGTTTTCCGCTACTGATTTGTTTGCCTGTTTTTAAATCAAAAGGTCCTGTTCCATGAAAAAGAGCAGAGTCCTTTTCTGCAGGAGGATAGCCCTTACCTTTTTGGGTAACAATATGGATCAGGACAGGACCCACCATAAAATTCTTTACTCTTTTGATAATCTTCAGGAGCTGCTCTATATCATGACCATCTATAGGACCTACATATTTAAAGCCCAGGTCTTCAAAAATAATGTTGGGCACCAGGATATTCATCATTGATTCTTCCAGCTTTTGGGCTCCGTAAATAAAATTGCGCCGAATATTAGCTGGTAAAGTATGACTGAAATCCCAAACCTGCTTTTTAAGGACATTATAAGATTTACTGGCAAGCATCCGAGCCATATATTTCTGCAAACCGCCTACATTTTTAGAGATGGACATTTCGTTATCATTTAAGATAACGATGAATTTATCCTTTTGCAGGTGCCCACCGTAATTTAATGCCTCAAAACTCATGCCTCCGGTTAAAGCTCCATCACCAATCACGGCAAGGCAATGACCCTGTTCATTATTCAAATCCCTGGCACAGGTAATTCCTAAAGCGGCGGAAACGGAAGTGCTGCTATGACCGGTAGTAAAAGCATCATAAGGACTTTCGTCCCGATTGGTAAAACCACTGATACCTTTATACTGCCTTAAAGTATCAAACTGAGCATTGCGTCCGGTTAAAATTTTCCAGCTGTATGCCTGATGCCCTACATCCCAAACAATTCTATCGGTTAAAGGATCAAACAGATAGAGCAAAGCAATGGTAAGATCTACCGTTCCCAAACTGGGAGCTAAATGACCTCCTGTTTTAGAAACAACTTGCACAATGCGGGTGCGAACTTCCTTCGCCAGAGTTTTCAGTTCGCTTACAGATAGTTCTTTAATCTGTTTCGGCTCGGTTATTTGTTCTAAAATCATTTCTTCTCCTTGCCGCCTGCTATTTTGCCCTTGTTTCTTCTGTCTTCACGATAATAATTTCCAAAATCATTAAAGCGAAGGCAATGGCAAGTAAAATTTTCCAGAGGTCATGACCCAGGCGTGAAAAGAAAAGTTTATCCTCCCATTTATCCCCTAAGTTTTTTATCCCTTTAGGGAGATTAGTTCTGGTTTCGGAATCGCTATAGTCAATGTTAATTGCCATTGCATAACTGCGAGGCGTATTCGGCTCAAAAATATAAATTCCTGGTTCCGTAGCCAAATAACGGCGGTTGGAGATAATTTCTCCTGTAGGCAGCTGTAATTTATCAAATATAAGCACTTGCCCGATTTTATTATTTGTTTCCGGAATTTCCGAACCGGCAAGATAATCCAAAGTGCGGAAAGCCAGAACCGGAAACGCGGGGTCAATAAAGAAAGGATTGTTTTCCGAGGCAATATTCCAAAGCCAGAGGGACTGTTTTTCATTAACAACCGCCAGAGGAATGTTTTGGGCTGAAATCAGCACTCCGGCATTCTTATTAACCGCTTGCCAGTAGTCGCTGAGGGTAGTATTTTTAAGTGCTTTTCCCGAAATGAGAGAGCTGATATAGTGATGAGCATTCAGGTTATCTATAGTGATTGCCTTTTGCGTGCGTTCTTTAATTTCAATGCCGAAACTGTTGTTCAGATAGGACTTCAAATCGGCAGAGAGATTATCTCCCAGGCAAAAAAGAATACCTTTTTTCCGGTTTTGGAGGTTGGTAAAGACCTCGCGTAAGCGGGAAGTTAAAGCTCCGCAATCGTAAACGACAAAAAGTTGCGCTTTATCCAGGTCACTTATTGAAAGAGCATCAGCAGAGATGATTTGAAAAGAGGAAGCGCTATAAACCTTTAAGATTGTAGAAAGAATAGCAGGCAAGCTGCCGTTGCGAGTAATAACCGTAACCCGAGGTTTACTATAATAAGGAAAAGCAAAATAACAACGGTTATCCGTTATTTGGCGTTCATCGTTAACTTCAATATAGCCACTCTGCCATCCATCAGAGCGAAGTTCAATCGGGATGGTTTCAATAACTGTGCTTTGAGCAGGAACGGAGAGAAATTTTTCTGCCAGTTTGATATCGTTTACCACTGCCTTTACAAGCACATCTTTGCGTTCGGTTTCTCCATAATTGGCAACTGTGAATTGAATCAGCTGTTGATTATGTTTTTCCACCAATTGGGGTAAGGCATTGGCAGATATAACTGCCAGGTTTTCATAGTCCACTGTTTCCGGAACGGGAATAAGAGCAATGGGAACACTGGTTTTCAGCTCTGCAGGGGGAATTCTTAAATCGGTGATAAGATAAATCTCACGATTGGGCATTTGACTTTCGGCAAGTTTGGTTTCTGCTTGCGCCAGCATTTCTTCCAAAGTGAGAGGACTGAAAGTGATTTTTAACTGCCCGATAAGCGTTTCAGGCAAAGAACCGGCATAAATTTGGCTATGCAGGAGGTTCCAGTTTTCATCGGAACTAATTGGTATCAAACGGTCATCCGGATTGGCTTTGGCATTTATTTTTTGCAATGCCTCTTTGGCATATTGCAAGGAACTTTTTCCTCTTTCAGCATAATCCATACTGTAAGAAGTATCTATCAAAATAGCAATTGCCGTAGGAGGATGTTTACCTGAGGGTTTTAGTTTCGGAGAAGAAAGCATTGGACGCGCAACTGCTAAAACAACCAGCAGAATAATCAACATCCTGATAATCAGTAAAAGAATGTTTTTCAGTTTACTGCGGCTTTTTTCCTGTTCTTTGCTTAGTTTTATAAACCTCAAAGTTGGGAAAACAATCTTCAGCGGTTTTTTCTTAGCCAGCAGCCAGATTAGCAACGGGATTATTACGGCTGCTGCAAAAAAGAGGAAAGTAGCATTTAAAAAGGAAAGCTGAAACAACTAAATACCTGCACTAATGGAAAATAGATAGTCACTATCAGCAAGTTTCATTCCCGTGCTATTCAGGGAAAAATCAAAGTGGAAATTCCTGTAATAATAGCCAGCGCCAAGGGTGAAATTGATATTATCAGCCCCGTAAAAATCGTGGCTGTAAGTGCCCACTCTAAGATCAAAAGAACTGCTGTTTTCGGTTGAAGAGGAATTGCTGCCGGAGTTTAAATTCCATCTGTAACCATAACCAAGATGATAAGTTGTTTCGGGCTTTTTGGCAAGTTTGCTTTGTATTCCGGCATAATAGTGACTGTTTGTTCCTTCAAAACCAAGACCTGCAGCAGCTCTTCTTTGCAAGGTAACGGAATCATAATTTTCCCACCAGAGCATTGAAAGAAGGTCATAGAAAGAAGCGGCATAAACAATATCACCCATTTTATAGGTTATACCAAGGTCACCGGAAACACCTTTGGCTTTATCGTCAATAAAACCATCCCGAATTAAACTATTGCCAACCTTATGCTCCCTCAGGTAAACGAGACGCCCGGAAAGGTATTTCAAATTTATTCCGGCGGCTAATTTGGGATAATTTTCGTCTCTTCCACCCCAGGAAACTTGAACTTTATCCATTTTATAGTCATAATATTCACTATTCAAACCATCTTCACTAAACTGACTGATATGCACTGAAGCAACCGGTTGATAGCTGAAAGAAACAGCACCGGTATTTAGCACAAAGTATTTGAATTGTTTGTCTTTCAAGGTATTGCTAACACTGATGGCACTATAAAAATCCAGGTCTTCCTCTGCTGTTAAACGAAAAGACAGAGAAAACGAACCAAGCTTATTATCAGCCATCAAAGCAGGATTGCCGTAAGCGCAAAAAGGATCGCTGGCATTAGTTAAATTAAGAGCTCCCGCTCCCATAGCAATAGGAGAAACATTACTTTCCGGAAGAGTGTAATCATAATCCGTTATCGGCAGAGGCGTAACCTGCTGAGCGAACAAAAATATAGCAGGAACAAATAACAGAAGGGTAATATAAACAACCTTAGGCAAGGAAATAAAACTCCCTAACATTAGCTAAACCCCTTTTCCTTTAAAAGCAAACGAGTTCCATTGGCTGCATAGTAACCTGCAATACCTGTTAAAATTCCAAAAACTGCATCTATAAACCAATGATAGTGACAGAAGACGGTGGCAATGGAAAGAAAAAAGGAAATAACAGTGCAGATATAACCAACGGGACGAATGTAACGCAAAGCGGCAATAGTTAAAACAAGAGCAATGGCAATATGGCTGCTGGGAAATGCACCTCCTAAATGATTGGAAGTGCGATAGATAAAAGCCATAATACGGGAGAAGGGTCCGGAATGATAGGTCTTTGTTAAAGCCATCGCTTCCGGAAGATAGCGTCCTCCAATAACAGGCAGAACAGAATAAATTGTATAACAACAATAGAATACAAAGGTAAGATTGAAGATTACTTCTTTAAAGGCATCTTTTTGTGTAAAATAAAGGTATAACGGAATACCGGCAATCATAGGATAATAGCAAAAATAGGCAAAATGAAAGAGTTCCTGAATTGCCCAATGCGAATATTGCTTTCCCCAAACCAAAGAAGGCAGATAACCAAAGATAGCTTTATCAATTTTCATAAAGAAAGGATCAAGCCAGTCCCGAAATAGGATGCGATTGAAAGCATAACCGGATGTATAAAAATAGCCGAATAGAAAAACAGGATAAAGTCCCCGGAAAAAGCTGAGCACTTTATAGCGCTTGGTAAGCTTGTTTGGTGTGTAACACCAACCGGGTTGTTGTTGCAGCCAGGCAAGAAATAGCACTGCAGTAAAAATGGCAAGATAAACGGGAATGTGTTTTAGAACTTCCGGAGAGCGAGAAATACCCAAACACATATACAGCAAAATCCAGCCGCAAAAGATCAGGGTAATAAGATCAATTGCCGAAAGGAAGGACTTTGCTGTTTTCTTTTGTTTTGTTGATAATTCCGGCATACAGAATCCGTTACTTTCTACCGGTGATGGCTTTATCGTAAAGACGATAGGTTTTATATATCTCAGCACCCAATTTTTCGGCAACATTAATCATCGGGATGTTGTTTTCCAGCACCCAGGAAAATTCACTGCGGTAATAGCCCTTGGGGAGTCCATTCTTAAAAGTGTGATAATATAGCAAAGTATCTATTCCCTTACCTTGAAATTCTTTAATTATTCCCATCGTAATAACGCGCACGGAAGTGATGTGTTTTTTGGCTTTAAGAGCTTTGAGAATAGATACGGGAGTTACTTTCCCCTGCATAACTTTAAGCACTTCATTGAAGTTGGGCAAAGTTAAACTGAACCCGGCAAGCTGATTATCAACCTCGGCAATAAAAACCATATCGGGATCTACTATAGGAAGCAGTTCTGCAACAAGATGATCAAATTCGGCTCGCGTCATAGGAACATTTCCCCAATTATATTGCCAGGCACGCGTGTAAATATTAAAAACGGTTTCAATATCTTTTTTGCGCTGTTTTTTATTGTAGGACAGAGAACGGATTTGCACATTATTGCGCTTGGTAATTATTTCTGCCATTTTGGCAACGCGTTCAGGGATGGAATGATATTCACTGATGAAGGCATAGAGATCCATTGTTTTGAAAAAACCGTAGTTTTCGTAAAGCTTTTGGTAATAGGGAAAGTTGTGCGGCATCATAATCATTGGCGGTGTTTCAAAACCCTGAATAAGCAAACCGCATTCATCATTCACGCTGAAGTTGATAGGGCCCCTCATAGCGGTAAAATTACGATAGCTATTCCACTGCAAAGCTGCATCAAAAAGAGCATTAGCTACTTCCTGCTCTTCAATACACTCAAAGAAACCGAAGAACCCGATATTTTCGTTATGTTCTTTATTATGTTGTGTATTGGAATGGGCAGAAATTCTGCCAACGGTTTCTCCATCTTTTTGAGCAAGAAACAGTTTAACCTCAGAATGATCATAGTAGGGATTCTTCTTAGGGTTAAAAAACTTTTTCTGGTCACTAATTAAAGGGGGAACCCAGTTGGGCTCTTTTTGATATAGCTTGAAAGGAAGAAGAATGAAGTCCTTCAGCTGTTTTTGGTTATCTACAGGAATTATTTTTATCATCAACTTTCCTTTGCAGGGGAGCTAAAATTCCCCCAGTTTTTTGGAAACAAAAATGTTCAAAATACCCATCACTATAGCATTGCCAAGTAAAAGGGTTATGAAATAAGGAGGAAAATCCTTATGATAATGGAACAGAGTATAGAATATGATATACAAAATAACAGGTAAAATAACGATCAGATATTGAACAAAACGAATTTGCCTGAAAAAAAGAACTATAAGCCAGGCAACTGCAGCGGAAATCAAGGTTGGCAAAAAAGCAAAATAGGCAAGCATCCCCATATAGGTAAAAATGCCGCGTCCTCCCCGAAAATGATGATTATAGGGTAAGCAGTGACCAATGAGCATACATAACCCATAGATTAACATAATATTTTCTGAATAGAGAATATCAAAACCGGAATAATTAATCACTTTGTTATCAATAAACCGTAAAACAAATTCCACAATCATCAAAAACAAATATGCCTTAGCCACATCCGTTGCCCCCACCAAAGTCCCCAGGGGCTTGCTGATATTAGTATAAATATTTTCGGTATCCGCAAGACCGGAACCGATTTTATATACATTGAGCGAACGGAAACTTTTAGCAATCACCCGCGCCGTGGAAAAACAGCCGTAAAGATATGCAATTATTATAATAAGAAGGGCAAAGAGATAGATCATTCATTCACCCCATAATTACGCTCTCCGAAAATGGCAGTTCCAATTCGCAACATATTAGAGCCCTCTTCCAATGCCTGAACATAATCATCACTCATTCCCATGGAAAGATATTGCATTTCCACCTTAGGGATATTCAGGGTTTTTATTTCTTCAAACAAGGATTTCATCCGAACAAAAAGAGGACGGCTAACTTCCGCTTCTGCTAACCTTCCGATAGTCATCAAACCTTTAATCTGCAAGGTTGAATAACTGGAAATCCGCCAAATTGCATCCTTCGCTTCGGCAAAGGAAAAACCGTTTTTGCTTGTTTCTTCGCTGCTGTTAATTTGAATGAGGATATCTTGAGTGCGGTTGTCTTTCTTTAAAGCCGAATGTAACTTTTCTGCCAGTTCCAGGGAATGCACCGATTGAATTAAAAAGGGATTTAGCTGCAATAACTGATTGATTTTATTGCTTTGCAGATGACCGATAAAGTGGAAAGCTTTACAGGGAACTTTAAGCAGGGGAATTTTTTTTCTTGCTTCCTGCACTTTGTTTTCGCCGATATGTTCAATTCCGCATTGCAAGGCACTCTCTATTACGGAAACAGGATGAGTTTTGGTAACCGCTACTAAAGTAACTTCATCCTTATAACCCAGGCGAGATAAGATACCGGCAATATTATCCTGCAGGTATCTTATATTTTCGGCAATAGTCATTTCAGCAGCAACATTTTACGCCGGGAGGTCTTTCCACCGGCAGTTAAACGGTAAAAATAAACACCACTGGCAACTTCTCTGGAAAAATCATCTCGCCCGTTCCACACAATGCTATGTTTGCCTTCATTATGCATAGCATCTATTAAAGTGCGTATTTTTTGCCCTTTTATATTAAATATTTCCAGCTTAGCTTGAGTATTGGCTTTAGTGGTGTAGCAAATTGTCGTTTCCGGATTAAACGGATTGGGATAATTTCCCTGTAAATCATTCCAAACCGGAACATTATTGGCATCAACATTGCTCACAAAACCAGTGGAAGCAATTGAACCTTGCCGTAATGGACTTCCCCGATAAGTTGTCCAAGGCATTAGCCCGGAAGCATTGCGATTCAAATTTAGCATTAAAACACCGTTGGAAAAGCCCATTACCAGTTTAGTTTGATTATTATTATCAAAATCCACTAAGGTTGCCGGGGTGCTGCCATTGTAAATATTAATAAAGGGAAAACCGTTTACAGGACTACCATCTGCATTGTAAGCATAAACAGTATTCATATAACTATAAACAATTATTTCCAACTGAGGATCACTATCCAGATTAGCCAGCAGGGGAGGACAACTAAAGCAATCTTCAATAGATACTGGAAAGCCGGGAAGGTTAATACCCGCATCGGTAAAAGCAAGTAGTGAACCATTATTAGTAATGCCCACAATATCTATACCGACATTATCGGCAGTTACATCTCCCAAAACAAAACCACCGGGAATGCGAGAATTGATACTGCGAGTAACAAGCACATTACCCTCGGGGGAAATAATATAAATATCGGTTAGCGTAGAACAGACGATTTTATTGGTGTCCGTAATTGTAGGGGTTCCACATACAGGTCCGTTTAACTGGAGCGGGAAACCATTGCGGACAATACCATTTGCACCAACTACGGTTAATAACCCGTTTACGGAACCGGAAACTATTTCCCAAGCACCATTACTGTCAAAATCAGCAGCGGCAAAATCACAATATATAAGCCCGCCGGTATCAAAAGGAAAACCGTTGATAAGTTGCCCTGTGGAAGAAAGGGCATAAATTTTGCCGTTAATACCTCCGGCAATTACTTCCAGAGAACCGTTACCATCAATATCTGCCAGCATAGGAGTAAAATTAAAAGAAGTATCTGCCTGATAATTGAAGATGATATCCCCGTTTAAACGCATCGCGAATATGTTTCCCGTTCTACTGCAGAAAGCCAAATCAATTTCGTCATCGCCGTCTATGAGACCACTGGCAAAACTGCCACTGATTTCCATTCCTTCCGGAGCATTCAGCATAGCATACAATTCACCGTTGTTATCAATCAAATAGCTGTTTCCATACACATCGGCATAGATAATTTCCATACCGGGACTGTCAATAATGTCTGCCACAAGAGGAGCTGCTTTTCCATTTACATTGGTTTCCCAAGGAAAACGATTATCTATTAAAGTAATAGAAAAGGACACAGGAAATCTGTGAACGCCTGTGGATAGTTGCGTTATCGGATGCTGTGAATCAATTGTCAGAGTTAAATTAAAGGTGCCAAAGCCGATATCATCAGAAAGCTGAAGACGAAAATACATACCTGCGCTGTTTTGGCTACCACCGGAAATCTGAGGAATAACAATTTCATTAGTTAGCAGTTCAATGCCTTCGGGAACATTTTCCAGATGAAGAATAACATTTGTGGCAGTTGCCCAAGAAACACTATTGGAAACAACAGGATAGAGCCGAATTATTTCTCCGGGATTGATAACACCGTCCTTATCACTATCTTCATCGGTAATGGTATAGCTTGCCAAATTCAACAGAGGAAGATCGGAATTAAAAGCTTTAACCGCTATGGAAGGGTCTCCAAAAAGCACCACTTCATAATAGCACCAGCGCATAACATCATTGCTTAAGGCAGAATTCAAATTTTGCAGCCGGGAATAAGTTAAAGCTTCACCTAAAAAAGGTAAATTCTGCTGAAACAATCCCCGGAAAAACTGACGATCATAAAACTGGGAAGCTCCATTGACGCTTCCGGGACTATACCATCCGTAACGAGTGTTGCCAATAAAAGAGAAAAGGGCACCAGAAGCAGTAACTAAATGTTCACCAATGGATTCACTGCTTCCGGAAGTGCGTTGATCAAAAGCTGCCGGATAACAGCCCTGAGAATAGAGAAAACCATATTCCGTATTAGTTAAGCTTTCTGCCGAGCCATTGGATTGACCGATAAGTGTGAATTCATTAGCGTGTCCCATATGATTCATTATGCCTGCCCCGGCATTAATGGCATTGAATACACTGGTAGAATTAAAAGTGCCATCCCTTTCATAGAGGGTATGCAGATAGTATTCATCGGGTAGATATTGAGCTACATCATCTTTATAATCACCGCCCCAGGTTAGGGGATTATTATTCAGGTTTTCGCCCATAAAGAGAGCATAGTTATTGCTGTAAGTATCGTTATCGGCATAATATTGAATCTTTCTGAACATATTGTTGAATTCAGTTTGGGATTCAGCAGGAAATCTGCCGATATGAACTTCAGGTACCAAATCGGTATTATCGTTTGTTTCACCCCAGATTTGATTTTGATTGGCATTCCAGTTACCGTCCAAATTGCTGTAGTAAATATCTACAGGCATCCTGGCATCAATTGTTTCGCCTACCTGACCGTAAGCGCCTCTTTCGGGAACAATTTCATCGTCGCCACCTAAAATAACATATTCCAGGGGTTGGGAACTATTTGCCCAGGTTTGATAGGCAGCAATAATAAAATTACGGATTTTTTCCGCATTATCAACCCCGGGATAGGATGAATAGATATCCTCCGTAGAAAAAACAGCATTGGAAACACCTTCAGCGGAACGCCAGGCACAATAATTAGTAAACCAGCTTATTCTGGAATTGCTGGTAATAATTATCATCTGTTTAGGCACCGAAAGGTCAATATTGCGATTGGCAAAAGATACATTCCGATAACTTTCTGCCGTTTGATAGGAAGATATTTCCTCAGGATTGCAAATTAGGGAAGTTAGCGTTTGCAGTGTTTTTGTTCCCGGAGTATGAAAATTTGCCTGGTAAAGTGCCTCTTTTTCAGAAAAATCAGAGTTCAGGGATATACTGATTTGAGAGCTGGCATAAAGCTTCCGGTTAACAGGATTGTAACGATAAGGGTAAACATTAAAAAGAGCAATTTGATAACCCCGATAGTATTGTGTTCCTAAAAACTGCCACTGCTGAGAAGGATAAAGACGGTTTTCCAAAACGGCTTTTGCCGAAAGAAACGAAGGGGAATACTCCTTTTCAGAAACAGGCAATTGAGGTGCAGCAACAGGAATTGAAACATTTTCCGCAACTACCTCCGCAGCAGTTAATTGCACGCTGGCATTTTGATATTTGTGACCGAAAGGAAGAAGAACATTTACCGTCATAAATGGTAAAACGGGCTCTCCTGCAGTAATAGTTACAGGAAGTTCCTTCACCTGTTTTGTGTTTTGCCAGGCATAAGGATTAATTTTAATTTCTGTTTCCCAAGCTGCCAAACTTAGGCATAACAGAACGGCACTACAAAGAATAAAGGTCTTTTTCATAATCTATATCCATTTTTTTTATCAGTTACTTATATTAAAGTAGCAAGATATATTCCTTGTTCCCGAAAGTTATCAATTCGTCAAGTGTTTTTCCTTAAAATCCAGTAAGTTCCTAAAAAAATAGTATCCTGCGGTTCAACTTGCAACTATTTATTTGCTCTTTCCCTAAAATGGCCTAATTTATAATAATAAATGCTTTATTCAAGAAAAAGGAGTAAACAATGCAAATCCCTTTTAATATGAATCGGTTAAAGGATACAGAAATTCACTATCCCCAGCGTTTTTCCAATATGTTAACCAGGAATTATGGACTTCTTTTTTATAACGAAGGTAACAAGGCATCTCAGGAAAGCAATCATGCGGTAATTTTAGATTTAATTGAAGTTGAAAGTTCTCTGCGTGATATAGAGTTTTTCTATAAAAGCAAAGGAATTCATCCCTGTCTCTATCCTTCTTTAAATCCCAAAGAATTAGAAATTCTGGAGCCCTTCCTGGAGCGCCACAACTATGTCCTGAAACTTAAGCAAAGTGATTTTTTCCTGCACGATCACGAAAGCAGTTTACGGGAATCTGAGGAACTGAAAATTGAACGCGTTCGCCAATTGGACATTGATATTATGGAAACCATTGCCATAGATTATGGAGGTGATTGGACAATTAAAGTTGTGGAGCGTCATCTAACTCACCCTTCCTATCATTTTCTGGGGGGATATTATCAAGGCGAATTGGCTACAATGGCTTCAGTTAGCATCTTTGCCGGCTACAGCAGAGTTGATGATGTTTTCACCCGAGAGAAATTCAGAGGAAAGGGTTTTGCGGGTGCGATGATGCATCATTTAATCAATTATCACCGGAATATCTCTCAGAATTATCTCTATTTGCAGTCAGACCTTCCTTCTGCTGTTAAAATTTACGAAAAGGCAGGTTTTTCCCGTCTGCCAAAGGATTTTCAAATCTGGGTAGCATATAAAGAGCATAATTAGCGGCAATTCTGAACAGAGCATTATGCCATTGAAGAAGTTACTTAAAGCTTATAAGTTTAAGTAAATAAACAGGGTTTAAAAAAATCCCCGGAAAACCGGGGATCAAAACAACATAAATTGGTTAATACAAATGCGTTGGGATAAATATCTGAAATCCAATATTGATGCCAAATGAGCTTTCTTCATTTTCCTTGTATTCATCAAGTGCATCTTCATAATCATCACCACCATAATCACCTAAACCTATTTGATATTTGAGCCCGAAATCAACATACACATTTTCTACAACAGGAAAAAGATAACCGGCTTTCAAATCAAGATACATAGCATTCCTATTACCATCATACTTTTCACCATCATATTCATCTTCCCAGCTAAATGAATTATAAAGAAAATCCATGCCCCCGTAAATTTTTCCTGGTTCGACAGGATAAAAATACCTTCCTCCAATGCCAATACCCAAAAGAGATGTACTATATTCCGATTCATGCTCATCTCCTTTTTGACCTTCATACATATAATTAAGGAGCACATCAGCTGAAAAGTCATCAATAATAAAATATCCAACCTGAGGAGTAATGCTAAACATAGTAATGGCTTTTTCATCAGAATTGGGTTTGAAAGAAGTGAAAGAAACTGTTCCTCCCGGATTAATCGTTCCTTTCGTAAAAGCACAAACACTTGAAGCGATAATTAGGGCGAGAAGGATAAATAATCCTTTTTTCATTTTAAACCTCCTGGTTTTTTATATATTTTATATATATTCTTATCCCAATTTCCTGTCAATAAAAATATCACATTCACACCCCATTTTTAAAATAAAGGTGTATAAGTTGCTGAGATTTTTACCTGTTGAAATCCCTAAGGGCAAAATCCGAGTGTTGACCCCGGTCAACCTTATGAACAACAAGATGCTGTTCCTCCGGGAAAAAAGGTATATTTTCTCTCTCCTGAGCTCGTGTATTACTACTTAATCAAGCGTTAATCAAGCGTTAATAATTAAGGAGTGATTAAGGTTAGATATAGGAGTGATTGACAGCTTGAGCTAAGGGAGTAATATGACCCTAAAAGATTAAGAAATTATATTGAAAATAACAGCAAAAGAAGGTTGAGAAGGTTTTAAACTCGGATTGTTGACCTCCTGGTCAACCACCTCTTACGCTTTTTCACGCAATGCTGATGTCCTCGTCAACCACCTCTTACGCCTTTTCCCGCAATGCTGATGTCCTCGTCAACCACCTCTCATGCTTTTTTTCTATACCGAAAAGTAATCGGCAACGAAAATACCTGGTTTCTTATGAACGACAAGATGTGTATCCCGCGGACAAATATGAACGACAAGATGTCGTTCCTCCGCGATGTGTAACCAGCGGAAGGTTTTAAACTAAGAGCTAAATCCAGGAAGAATTATTATGCCGGCGTTTAGGATTAGTGCTTCGGGGTAAAAAGTAGCCCTGTTTTTTGGTGTTAAAGTTTTCTCCGGTAACCTGATTTCCTTTTAGATATACAGCTTTAAAGGAACCGGAGAGTTCAATATCCATACCTTTATTACCCTTTACGATGGTTGTAGATTCCGGATCGTAAAGAACAAAATCGGCATCGGAACCGGGGTCTAAGGACCCTTTTTCAGGATAGATACCTAAACGCTTAGCGGCATTTTCACTGGTCATTTTAAGGCAGGTAGCAAGGGGGACTTTTCTTTTTTTCCAGAGTTCGGAAAGCACCCAAAGGTATGAATAATTCATCATTTCCGGATTGCAGCCCTGAAAGAGTTCACAGTAATCGGGCTTTTTCGTTTCCGGGGCAGCGCAATTGGATAGCAGATAAATTTTATTGGTGCGCAGAAGCTCAAAGAGTAAATCGGCAAAATCGGCAAAATCGCAAGCAAAAGGAGTGCTAAAGACCTCAGGATTGAAGAGAGCCATCAGATCGGCAATACAGGTAGCAAAAGAGATATCGCTCCTTTTGGAAATGCTGTTTATAAATTCAATTGCCGGATAGGAAGATATTCTGGGAATGTGAATAGGATTTTCCTGCATTCTGCGTAAGATTTTTTTAATGGCATCCAGCTGAGCAAGAGGACTAAATTCCCGATAACTTTCATAGTCGTAACCCTGGAAAGCAAAGGCAGTATCGCTTTCATAGATATCAAAAAACAAATCCATAATTTCCGTGAAAGTGATATCTGCAATGGCAGGATTGGGAGAAGGAACAGCTAAAGCGATTCCTACAACTCCTTTGTTCCAAATTTCCTGTGCCGATTCTGAATGATAGGGATAATCGTTAATATCAATGTGACCCCAAAGAGCGAGAGCAGTATAGGCATTGGCATTTACCAAAGCAATCTTCTTTTTGAGAGCTGAATTATCAAAAACAGGGCTTTGAGTATGATAGCTTAGTTCGGAAAGGGTAGTCCAACCTCCTTCCAAAGCAATTTTGGTGATGTTAGCCAAGGCAGTTGCCGCATCAGCATTTTTCGCTAAAATATGGGTATGAGGATCAATTCCGCCAGGGAGCATTAACAAACCCTTAGCGTCAATAATTTCAACATCTTCTTCCACCTCAATATCATCGGTGAAGAGTTTAATAATTTTATCTTCAAACAGCACATTCACTCTTTTCAGAGCGGTTGAAGAAGTAGGCAGGGAAACGGATTTAAGTAATTTCATAAGCTTTATCTATCTGAATCAAAGTAGTTTCGGCTTTTGCCGGAAACATTACTCCAATTCTCTTTTTATTTAATAACCTGTTCATTTCTTTTGCTCTTGCAATAGTTTTTGCATTGACCGGTTCAATTCTTCCACGGCAGCAGTATCCCTCAAGGAAAGGAATATCCCTTCCGCCTTCAGCCAATTGCTTTTAGCTTCCGCAAGTTTATTTTCCGCTGCGGCAATTTGCGCTTTAAGCCACAAGCAATGAGCCATAGAAGAAAAATTGCCGTAACGGTAATCCCAATCCTGAGCTTTATTGATATATTCTCTGGCAGATTTATAATCGGCATTCCTGAAATAATAATAGGCAAGCGCATACCAGGCGGATGAAAGCAACTCGGGATTATTGTATTTTGCTTTTTTCAGCTGTGGTTCTATTTTTTTTAAACGAGCAATCAGTTCCTTAACCTGTTTTTCATCTGCAATGGCAAGATAGCTATCTGCCTGCAGTTTTGCCGTTGCCAGTTCCAAAGCAATTTCCTTTGGATAACTTTCTTTAATAGTAGCTATCCGGGAAATGGCAGCATAGTTATTTTCCTGCTGATAGTAATAAATATCCAGCAGTTGCAGATAATATTCCAGTTCGGGAGCTATATTTTGAATCAGCTCTTGCATCCGATTTTTATAATTTTGATAAGCTGCCTCATTGCCATTTGCCAATTCTATCCTTGCCAAACCGCTTAAGCAAATAAGCATTCCTTGAATATCGGCAAAAGAACGATACTTTTCCGTTAAGAAAGCATAGCTCTCTTTGGCGGCTGAAAAGTCCTTCCCGCTTTCCATTTGAATAGCATAGCTTAATTGATTGTCGGCATCTATTTTCGCCTGTGGCTGAACAGGAACTTTCGCGATAGAGCAGGCACCCAAAAAAAGCAAAAAGCAATAAAGCGCTTTACGGAACATCCGGAACCTCATGCAAACGCTTAGTAGAAGGTGCATTTTGTTGCAAGGCGGGGCTAATTCCTTTCCGCAAAAGAGGATTGTTATTCAGACCTTCCAGGGTTTTGCGTGCTTTTGCCAAACTGTCATTCAGATTATTCAAAAGGTAACGCAATTCGGGATTATTTACGGTTGCCAGAATTTGCGTCAATTCCGCTGTAGCGGATTCCAGATTATTCAGGGTTTCTGATAGTGGTTTCAGTATTTTATCGCTGTTGGGATCAAGCAGCTTAATTAACAGCGAATCGGGCTTTTTATAATTCTCTATAGTAGTTTGAGCGCTGGCTAATATAGCTTCCAGTTCATTCATTCTATTATTCAGCCCTTGAGTTAGTTCCGCTAAATTATTTAACGCCCTTAGCAAAACTCCACTATCAGGATTATTATCCCGATTTAAATTAGCCGATAACAAAGCAAGTTCCGAAGTGATGGTGTTCACCTTATTCATACTGGCATTTGCCTTTTCCGAAGCGTCTGCCAAATTTACCAGAAAGCGAGGAATTGCACCTTTATCCTCATTATTATCCTCATTGATGGCTGTAGAAAGCTGTGCCAAATTAGAAACTATAACTGATATCGGATCGCTTAAAGAAGGAGCAATCTTTTTCAACTGCTGTTTGCCTTCCGCAAAATCCGAAGAAAGGACACTGCTTTCCTCTTTTAAATGCTCTTTAGAATTTGGGTTACGAATAAATTCCAGGGTCGTCTTACCCGTAATGGGATTAGTGTTTCGCACTAAAATTGAGCCGGTAAGCATTATGTTTTTATAGCGGTTAAGAATGTAAAACTGCAGCCCGATGTTGCCATCTTCCTCAAGGGAAAAAGCACGCACCCTTCCTACCTCAAAGCCCTTATACAATACGGGAGTTTGAGTGGAAATTCCCATTGCGTTTGCCAAAGTACTGCTATAAACATACTTCTTTTCCAGCAAATTATGCTTGATAGCAATAAAAACCATCACCAGCAATAATATCAAAACCGGTATGCTGACAAAGGCAAAAACAATCTTACGGCTGTGCTTGACCTTATCTATCATATTTTAACCCCATTATGGCTTGTTATTATAGTTTTAACATTGCGTTTTTTGTCAAGCTTTTAGTGCAAAAAATTGCCTAAAGCCCCAAAAAAAATTTGGCCTTTGGATAAGAGTATATTTATTTACCGCATAAAATGAGCAATAAGAAAAGAGAACCTTGTTTTACAGTCCCCAATCTTTTTCCTTGACTCCGTAACATTGCGTTATTTTTGTGGTTTAGTGTAAAATATTAAGGAAAAACTATGGTCGGAATTGTTCTTTCATATACAACCCTCGGAATTGATGCTTATCAGATTTCAGTAGAAGCGGATATAGGAATCGGTTTTAATCCGATGAACATTGTCGGAATGGCATCCAATGCCGTTAAAGAAAGCAAGGATAGAGTTGTTGCTGCTATCAAGAATTCGGGTTATCAAATCAGTACCTTACATTATACTATCAATCTTGCCCCTGCTGATTTGAAAAAGGATAGTGCAGCTTTGGATTTGCCTATCGCTTTAGCTATTTTGCAGTGCAACGAGATATTCAAACTTATTGACTACGATAAAATAGCGATGATTGGTGAGCTTTCTTTGGATGGATTTGTTCGTCCTGTTGCAGGTGTTTTGCCAATTGCCATAGCTGCTAAAAAAGATGGCATAGATACTCTTATTGTCCCTCTGGAAAATGCAGAAGAAGCAGCTATTATAGAAGGTCTGAAGGTTATTCCTGTTACCTCTTTAAGAGAATGTGTCAGCTGGCTTAGTAACGAAACAGAGATTAGAGCTGCCAGCGTTGACCGGGAGAAGATTTTTCAGGTGCTGAATGATTTTCCGGTTGATATGAGTGATGTGAAAGGTCAATTTCAAGTGAAAAGAGCTTTGGAAGTTGCCGCCGCCGGTGGTCATAATGTTTTAATGATTGGTCCTCCGGGAAGCGGTAAAACAATGTTAGCACGCAGAGTGCCCACAATTTTGCCGGAACTGAGTTTGGAAGAGGCATTGGAAGCAACGAAAATTCATTCCGTAGCCGGCTATTCCAAAAATTTCAGGAATGGTATTTTAACCACCAGACCTTTTCGTTCGCCTCATCATACAATTAGCGATGTTGCCTTAATTGGGGGAGGAGCTTTTCCCAAACCGGGAGAGGTGTCTCTTTCGCATAGAGGAGTTTTATTTTTAGATGAGCTGCCGGAATTTAAAAGAGTGGTTTTAGAGGTCTTGCGTCAGCCGCTGGAAGATGGAGTAGTAACAATTTCCCGGGCAGCATCCAGTTTAACTTTCCCGGCAGAATTTATGTTGATTGCCAGTATGAATCCTTGTCCTTGCGGATATTATGGTGCCAATATTCCCAATCATCAATGCAACTGTGAATGGGGTTCAATTTTGCGTTATCGGAGCAGGGTTTCCGGACCGCTTTTAGATAGAATAGATATCCATGTAGAAGTTCCCACCGTCAGCTATGCGGATTTGGCTTCTTTACCAACTGGAGATAAATCAGTTGATATCAGAGCCAGAGTAAATAAAGCCCGCACCATTCAACAGGAGCGTTTTAAGGGAACAGGTATTTTTAATAACAGCCAGATGAATTCCCGCCAGTTACGCAAATTCTGCATTCTGAACGATGATAGTAATGCCTTACTGCAAAATGCAATAGACAAAATGGGCTATTCAGCAAGGGTCTTTGATAGAATTCTAAAGGTCTCCAGAACTATAGCCGATTTGGAAGGACGCAAAGATATCCTCTCCGAAGATATTAGCGAGGCAATTCAATATCGCACTCTGGATAGAAAATATTGGAGCTGAAATATCTCACGCAGATTACGCTGATAACGCAGATTCCGATTTCAGGAACAAGGATTTCAGGATTGCTGGAACAAGGATTTAAGGATTTGAGGATTAAAGAGGATTTGTTTTTTTACCTATATAAAGCGACGGAATTTGCCTGCTTGCTTAATATCTATAGCTTGTAAATATGGTGGTTTAACTCTGAATTGGACAATGCATAATTTGAGCTCAAACATACAGAAAATCAGAATAGTTTTCAGGATGTATAAGGGATAAACCTGCTTTTGGATACAAAGCAGTAAAAGCAGTTGCTTTTATGTTTCGCCGGGGATTCCATTTGATTTCATAAGCGGTAATTTTATCTTCATATACCTCCAGATAGTCAATTTCGGATTTGTGGATGTTACGCCAAAAATACGATTTGCGCAAAATCCCGGCATTAGAAAGCAGCTTCATTCTTTCAGAAACAATGTAATTCTCCCACAATTTACCTATATCGTCTCTAACTGCAATGTCTCTAAAATCGTTTATTAAGCAATTGCGCACACCATTATCCCAGAAATAGATTTTGCGGGAACGCTTAATTTCATTACGCTGATTTGTAGAGTAATTTGGTAAGCGGAAAATGATATATGCCTGCTCCAAAAGCTGAATATACTTTTGAATTGTTTTTTGATCCGTAGAAATTAATTGAGCGAGTTCATTATAGGAGACCTCTGAACCAATTTGCAAAGCTAAAGCGTTCAGAAGACGGTCTAAAAGTTCCGGTTTACGCAGGTCTTGAAAAGTAAAAATATCTTTATATAAATAGCTGCCTACCAGATGATTAAGCAGAGTAGCGGCTTCGGAGGGATGATTAACAATATCGGGATAAGAACCATAAATTAAGCGGTTAGCTAATTCTTTCCTTTCCCGATAAATTCCAAAATTATCTGCAAGTTCCTGATAAGCAAAAGGATATAAGTAAAATTCATATTTTCTGCCCGTAAGCGGTTCCATTATTTGGTTGGATAGCTCAAAAGAAGATGAGCCGGTAGCAACTATCTGCACTTCCGGAAAATTATCCACTAAGAGTTTTAACTTTAAGCCAATATTCTGAACCCTTTGAGCTTCGTCTATAAGGATATATTTGCTTTTCCCGGCAAATTGTTTCATTGAGCTTATTGTCTCCGCAGCCAGTAGATTACGGTCTTCCAAATCATCACAATTTAAATATAGAACATCCTGCTGAGCAGGGAAAAGACCTTTTAATACCGTTGTCTTTCCGCTCTGCCTTGCACCCATAATTAAAATTGCCTTTCCTTTATGCAGATTACTTAATATGCGAGAAGTAATAATTCGTTTAATCATATTCATTTCCTTTTCTTGAGCCAATATATAGATAAGATAATCAATAGGAGGATACCGTCAAGTAAAATTATCCCCATTTTGCAGAGTATAGTCCGGAAAATAACCCCTATTTTGCAGAATATAATCCGGAAAACAGGGATTAACTTCTTATTCGGAAAACTTTCACTTACATATATAAGATTAAAAAGTTCCTAACTTAACGGTTCTCAGTCGGTTGTTTAATGCTCATTAAGCACTTCTTTAACGATTCCTTAGCGCCGTTAAGGAATCGTTAAGGAATCGTTAAACGGTCATTAAAGTAAAACTAAGCAGGAAATGACGAATGCCATAATAAGGATGCATTTTACCTGAAAATTAGGTTAACCACACCAAAATTAAGCTTGTTTTTATAGAAAAACCTTTTAGGGCTACACTCTTTAGGGCTTCTGGGAAGGCGGGAAATAGAAGATAATAGACGGTTGTTTTTTAATAGCGGTTGCAGTTACAGATTGACAACAAAACGGAAAGAAATAGTGTTACATCATACCCGATAAGAGAGGTTAAAAATGAAACGGTTTTATATCTTCAGTGCTATGTTATTTCTGGCATTTTGCCTGAATGCTCAACCCTGGGAAATGGATAACAGTGTTTTTAATCCCAGTGGAGTTCCCAGTTTAACATTTTCTCAGCCCAGATTTATTAACCTGGATGGTGACGGTGACTTTGATTTTTGGTTGGGAAATACGAATCGTCCTCCGCTTTACATTCAGAATAACGGAACTGCAACAAATCCTGCTTTTGGGCAGGGACCAGACCTTTTATCCGCAATTTCTTATCTTGCTTCCGAAATGGCTGTTTCTGCAGATATGAATGGTGATGGAATTTTAGATTTAGTTACCGGGGGCTATACCGGTCTGCATTTGTTTTTAAATAGCGGAACTACTGCCAATCCTGTTTTTACTGAAAGCGGAGGTTATTTTTCCGGTTTAAATGTTGGTTCCATTCCTGTTCCTGATGTAGCGGATGTTGATAACGACGGTGATTTGGATTTGGTTGTGGGCTTAAGTGAAGATGGCAGCGTGATTTTGTATTTTAATATCGGTTCTGCTGTTGCCGGCAATTTTAGTGAAAACAACAGTCAACTTCTTGGTGATATAGGTCTTTATGCTTATCCGGTGTTTTGTGATTTTGATTCTGACGGCAAACAGGATATTTTATGCGGAAGAGATGCTTACGGTTTTGTTTTTTATCAGAACACCGGAACTGCTTCAAATCCTGCCTGGCAGGAAAATAATCCGCTTTTTGCCGGTTTGGGTATGACTACTTACTGGAATTCACCCGATTTGGTTGATCTGAATGGAGACGGACAATATGATCTAATTTACGGAACTGCTGAAGGTCCTTTGCAGTATTATGTGAATAATGGAACTGCCCAAAACCCTTCCTGGCAACAAAATACAGCTCTTTTTGGCGGTGTTTTGGATGCGGGTGGAGCCAGCAATCCTGTTTTTTATGATTTTGATGGTGATGGTGATTACGATTTAATTAGCGGCAGCCAAATGGGAGATATAAAATATTACAGGAATACAGGAACAGCTTATGCTCCTGCCTGGCAAGCAGATAACTCTTATTTTACCAGTATTGACCACTCTATTTATTCTGCCGTAACAGTTGGTGATGTAGATGCAGATGGCTTGCCGGATGTGATTGTAGGGGACTTAAATGGGGGACTTTTCTTTCACCATAATACAGGAACAGGACTAATTGAACAGACCGGTGTTTTACCTGCTGTTTCAGTTGGGGGATGGTCTTGCCCGCGTTTATTAGATATGGATTTTGACGGTGACCTGGATTTAGTTGTTGGGAACGAAGCAGGTAACCTTTTTTACTATCAGAATAACGGAACTCCTGCCAGTCCTTTATGGGAACTGATAAACGGCTTTTTCGGAACAATTGATGTGGGTTCCGATTGTGTTCCCGCTTTTGCTGATGTGGATGAAGATGGTGATTGGGATATGGTTACCGGAAATCTTTTTGGCGAGGTGCAATGTTTTTTACGGGAAAGACAGCTTTGGGTGGAAAATACAATTATTTTCACTGGCATTGAAACCGACCAAAATGCTACCCCGGCTTTAGTGGATTTGGATCATGACGGCGATTTTGATTTGGTTTTAGGTGATTATGACGGCACTTTTAAATTCTATAGGAATCTAAAATACTCCGGGGCAGTATTAAATCCTCCCCAAAATCCAAGTTTTGTGGTAAATGGTGAAGTTACCGTTATGTGGGAAGGACCTATAACTGGTAGCACTTCTCCCTTTGAACATTATAAGGTCTATCTGGATGGTGTTTTTTGCGGTTCCACCACAGAAAATATCTGGGTTTTTTTAGATTTAGAACCAGGCGTTTCTTATATAGTTAGTATAACTACACAGTATGTGGCAGGTGAATCAATTCCTGTAACGCTGGAATTGATTATTACGGGAAATACTGACCCAATCGTTCAGCCCATTGCTTTAACCAATTACCCCAATCCTTTTAATCCTTCTACTACGATAAGCATTACGATTCCTGCAGGTTCTACGGGAACCTTGGAAATCTATAATGTAAAAGGACAAAAAGTTCGGGTTTGGAATTGCCTTCCTTCCGGAGAACAAAGAATTCTTTTTAATGGCTGTGATAAACAGGGTTTGCCACTGCCTTCGGGAGTTTATTTCTGCCTTGCTAAAACGCAAAATGGAGTGCAGATAAAGAAAATGACACTGATGAAATAATGAAGTAAGGAATTTCCCTTAGGGGCTCACGCCTTTGTAGCTATCATTTTATCAGGGATTCCGGGGTGGCAGGAAAGCTAAGTTCTTTCTCCGGATTTGCCTCTTTGCCAGCTGCCTGCAGAGCAAAAAAGACAGACAGTCCATAAATCAAGGGTGGTTCACCAATCCCTTTAGACCCGAAAACACTTGCCTCTTCGGTTGCGGAAGGAATTATTTCTATATAGGTTTCTGCAGGTAAATTACGAATTCCCGGGATTTTATAAGTGGAAGGATTGGCGCTTAAGTAAAATCCTTTTTCGTCATAAATCAGGTCTTCCATAGTGCACCAACCGATTCCCTGTAAAACAGCTCCCTCAATTTGTCCACGGTCAATTACTTCATTTAAGGAATTTCCGTTTTCGTGAACAATAAAAAGTTTACGGATTGTATGTTCTCCCAGCAAAGTATCCAGTTCAACTTCCGCTAAGGCAGCCCCATACACAAAATAGTGAAAAGGATGACCGATGCCTTTATCTCTATCAAACCACAAACCTGGAGTTTTATAATAACCGTAAGCTGCTAAAGGAACTCTTTCCGAATACGCATAACTGACCAATTCAGGAAAAGTGATATACGCATCGGGAAAGTCATTGCCAAAGACCTTGTTTTCGCTAAAGACAATATCTTCGGGAATTACAATCAGCTCATATTTCTGAGCGATAAAAGCAATTGCACTTTGGGTTAAATTCGCTTTAATTTTTTCTGCGGCAAGGCGTGCTGCGTTACCATTTATATCACTTCCTGTTGAAGCAGCGGTAGGTGATGCATTTCCAATGCGTTGGGTGTTACTGCTTTCCACTCTAATTTGGTTTACCGAAATTCCTAAAACCCTGGAAACGACAATTGCCACTTTAGTAGAAAGCTCCTGACCCATTTCTACTCCTCCTGTAGAAACAGAAACGCTGCCGTCTATATAAACCCAAACCAAAGCAGAACCTTGATTGAGAAGTGCAGTAGTGAAAGAAATGCCGAATTTTACAGGAGTGATACCGATTCCGCGTTTATAACGAGGATTGTGTTTATTGAATTCAGCTACTTCTTCTTTAAGCATAGAATAGTTTGTCTTTTCGGCTAATTTAGCATAGATATTATTTAACTGACTATGTGTTATTTCCTGTCCGTAGGGAGTTAGTTGTCCATTTTGATAAGCATTCCTTTGGCGGATTTCCAGGGAGTCTATTTTTAATTGGCGGGCTATCTTATCCAAAATACTTTCAATAACGAAAATACCCTGAGGAGCTCCAAAACCCCTAAAAGCTGTATTTGGAGGTAGATTTGTTTTACAGGCATAACCTCTAATGCGAATATCAGGTATAAAATAAGCATTCTCGCTATGAAACATCGCTCTTTCCAAAATAGCCATAGAAAGGTCGGCATAAGCACCTCCATTGGCAAGTAGCAATAAATCGTAAGCCAGTATTTTACCGTTTTCATCATAGCCAACCCGCCAAAGAGAAGTGAAAGGATGTCTTTTACCTGTATAGTGCATATCCTCAGCCCGGGTAAGTTTTACTAAAACAGGTCTTTTAGTTAAAAAAGCACCCAGGGCAGCCATACAAGCCCAAATTGTAGCTCCGCGTTCTTTTCCTCCAAAAGCACCACCCAAACGGGGAACTTCAATTATAACATCATTTGCCGGAATTCCTAAAACCCGGGAAGCAACTTCCTGAACTTCCATTGTGCTTTGAGTGGCAGTATGCAAAGTAATTCTATTGCCCTCAAAAGGAACAGCCAAACAGCGTTGACCTTCCAGATAGAAATGTTCCTGTCCGGTAGTAACTGTCCTGCCTTGCAAGGTGAAGGGGGCATTTTTTAAAGCGGTTTCTACATCTCCGCTTTCTATTTTGCGTTCGGAAGTATATCCCTGTTTTTTATGGTAGGCATCTTCAGGAGCGAAAATAGCAGGTAATTCCTCAAATTTCAGGATAATCTTAGCGACTGCTTTTTCAGCTATATATTCATCTTCTGCCAGCACCATTGCCAGGGGCTGACCGATATACATAATTTCCTTTTCCGGAAAAAGGGGTTCATCTTTAATAACTGTGCCGATTTGATTGATACCGGGAATAGAGGCAGAAGTGATAACTTTTACCACCCCCGGCATTTTTTTCGCCGCAGATATATCTAATTTGGTGATAAGTGAATGCGCTACGGGAGAAAAGAGAAATTTGGCATAAAGTTCTCCCTGTAAAGGTGGTTCATCAGCTATAAAACGAGATTTTCCACAAAGATGCAAGGTTCCTGAAAGATGATAGGGTTCAGAGTTCATTTTCTGCCTCCTGAAGTTCCTGCAGATATAAAATAAGGTGATTGCGGATTAGTTCTCTGCGAAATAAGGCAGTTCCACGCACATCGGTTAGGGGTTCAAATTCACTTTCTACTTCTTGAACTATGGCAGCCGGATCAAGAGCTTTAATTTGTTTACCTTTAAGGAATTCGGGGAGTTTTTTGGAAAGGACAGGGGTAGAAGCAACCCCTCCTATTGCCAAGGCAGAATTAATAATCCGACCGTTTTTATATTCAATCTTAACGGCAGTAATCACAGAAGAAATATCCACACTTTGGCGTTTGGCTGATTTAACGGTTTTTACATAAGTATCTTCAGTTAGAGGAGGAATAATGATTTCTTTAATAACTTCTCCCTTTTTAAGGGCTGTTTTCCGGTAAGCTATAAAGAAATCTTTCAGAGGTATATGCCTCAATTCCAATCGGGATTGCAACCACAGGGAAGCATTTAAAACCATTAGCAGAGGAATAGTATCACCCACGGGTGAGGCATTGGCAATATTACCTCCCAAAGTTCCCAAATTGCGTATTTGCCGGCTTGCAATTTGGGAAATAAGATTATGCAAAACAGGAAAGTCGGTTTTTACAATGCCGGATTCCCAAAGCTGACTATAAGTAACTGCAGAACCAATATGTAAACCATCCTGCTGTAGATAAAGACGATTGAATTCAGGAATTTTACTAAGGTCAATTAGAACCGGAAACTCTTTACGGTTAATATTCTTCTGCACCATAATATCTGTTCCACCTGCTATACAAACACATTCCGGATGTTCCGCATAGAAGTCAAAAAGCTGTTTAGTTGTTTCAGGCATTAAATAGCAGTTTACCTGTTGCGGAATTTCCGTTCTAACAACCAGCATTGAATCTTGTTCCTGGAAACGGAATAAATCCTGTTCCACTTTTCTACACCAGGCAGGAACTATATCTTTTTCATTTTGGTTGGTGCTAAGTTCATCAACAGCATTTAGTATATTTTGATAAGTGCCACAGCGACAAAGATTTCCTTCCAGAGCAGATAAAACTGTTTTTCTATCAGGATGTGGCTGCATCGCAAAAAGGGCAAATAAACTTAAGACAAAACCAGGAGTGCAATAGCCGCATTGAATTCCGTGATGTGTTAAAAGGGCTTGTTGAATGGGATGTAAATTCTCTGGAGAGCCCAAACCCTCAATAGTGATTAAGTGTTTGCCGTGTAATTTGGCAGCAGGATAGAGACAAGATGTAATTGCCTGATAAGTAATTATGCCTTCAAAAGGGTAAGCAATAACAACTGTGCAGGCACCACAATCTCCTTCATTACAGCTACATTTTGTTCCATAGAGATGTTTTTGAGTATGCAGCCAAGTGAGAGTAGAAATACCCGCAGGAATATCTGCAGTAAGCTTTTCGCCGTTGAGGAAAAAAGTAATGCGGTTTAAGTGAGTATCATATTGGGTAATTTGATGTTGCATAGTTATTCCTCTATAGTTTGGTTGACCGGGAGGTCAACCCTCCGGGGGTTTTGGTTGACCGGGAGGTCAACCCTCCGGGGGTTTTGGTTGACCGGGAGGTCAGCCCTCCGGGGATTTTGGTTGACCGGGAGGTCAACCCTCCGGGGATTTTGGTTGACCGGGAGGTCAACCCTCCGGGGGTTTTGGTTGACCGGGAGGTCAACCCTCCGGGGGTTTTGGTTGACCGGG
>Ga0209099_1000049_pt1 | contig 130218 bp, 158 predicted proteins | sample AD_JPNHW2_MetaG_FD_184430 | JGI IMG/M metagenome (GOLD analysis project Ga0209099, IMG submission 184430) | Active sludge microbial communities of municipal wastewater-treating anaerobic digesters from Japan - AD_JPNHW2_MetaG (SPAdes) (version 2) | ecosystem: Engineered > Bioreactor >...
TCTACTAATTTTTCAACAGATTTACCATAGCATTTATTTAATATTTCATCAAAAAACATAAAATTCGGTTTTGATTTAAAATTTATTATTCTGAGCACAATTTTTAATACTATCGCACACATTGTCCTCTCATAACCGCTAGTTTCTATTACATTGATTTCACCATTTTTGCCATTATGTTGTAATTTTAAATTCAAATCGCCATCAAAAAATAATATAAAATCGGTGCTAGTTAAAAGATTAGATAATTCACTATTCAACAAATCAATATTTTTCATTAAAAGATACGTAGGTAATCCAGTTCTATGCATTAATTTAATATAAGTATTATGTAACTCTTCTAATTGTTGTTGTTCTCTATAAAGCTTTAATTTCATCACTAAATCATCTATAATCTTCTTTATGAGCGTTATTTCATTGGAATAAGATAATTTATCATCAGAATAATTGTTCTTCTTATTTTTCAATTCTTTTAATTTCAAATATTTCTCGTTTATAAGAATATTTAACTCTTCATTTTCTTTTATAAGTTTTATATTTTCTTCGTAATCATTCAATAGTCTTTTATTATCATCTAATATTTTTTGTATATCTTTAGATGTTGATAATAAAATGTCTTTTTTGTGCAGTGAATCTTTATATTTTTCAAATAATATTTTTTCCTTTTTTAAAGAATTAATTGTATCTTTTTTCTTTTCAATTTCAACATCCAATCTTTCTAAAAATTTTACATTATTATCTATTTTAATAGATATGTTTTCATTTTCTCTAATAGATTCTTCTTTGTTTGAGATGATGTTTTCTACTTTTTCTTTAATTAAGGTAATATCAAAATTATCTATTTTATCTTGGATTTTTTGTATTTTTTCATTATAGTCTTTTCTGATTTTCATTAAAAAATTTTTATGATTTTCATCTAAATCTTCTAATTCTGTTTTAATTTCATCTATTTGTGATAATTTAGATTTACCGATCTTAGCTAATTCTATCAATTTAGAATTACAATCTAATATAATTTGATCTATATGTTGATGATCGCAATTAACTATTTCTTGGTTACATGTTGGACATACAGATTTTTTCCCGTTTCTAATATCTTCATATGAAGATATTTTTTTCTTTATTTCTAAACCTTCTGATCTATAGTTTTCAATTTCTTTTTTACATAAATTAATTAAATTATTTTTAAGTAATTTCTTATTTGATAATTCATTAGATTTATTATTAATTAATTCGTTTAATTCTTGTTGTAATGATTTAATTTCATTTTCTAAATCTCTTAAATAATTCGATTTTTCATTATTTATATCTCTATCTACATTTAAAATTCTATTATTATTTTGAGAAATTGTTGATTTGAATTCTATAATATCTAAAGATCTTTTATTCTTTTCTTTGATATATTTATCATATTGTTCGGATATTAAATCAAATTGATTTGTGTCAAAATCTTTTGGTAATAATAAAATTTGTTCTTCAATATTATCAATCTCGAATTGATTAGCAACGATTTTTTGTTTATTATTATAAATAGTGTTCTTAATTTCTTGAATGTCCAAATTCAAAAATTTATCATCAATCTTATGTAATTTTATTAGATAACCATCTTTTATTTTAGATTCTTTATTAATCAATTGATCAATTTCTATTAATTCTAAATCTATATCAGATAAATAGCTTTCTTTATCTTTTAAATCCCCACTCATGTTATTTATCTGCTTTTCGATATCAATTTCATTTAAATTTATTTTCTCCAGATTTAGTTCTTTTTTATACTCTTTAAATTCATCTAATTTTTTTTCGAAAATGTCATAACCAGCGTCTTTAACTATGCTATCTATAAAAACACTTCTGTCCATTGATAATAACTGATTTAAATTATCGGCATTTGTTAATGACATTCTTATAAAATCTTGAAAATCACCAAGTACGTCATCTAATATTTTCTGAGTTCTAACTTTATTTTCACCGGTTTCTTTATTTTCTTCTATCATTTCAATTCCTTTAAAATAATCTAAAGTCATCGGACAAGACTTAATTACCCCTTTTTTTATTTCTCTTTCAACTTTTCGATGCATAATGTATTTTTCTCCGTTAATATCTATAATACATCCCCCTTCACAAGAATTAAGATTTCTATATTTGTTAATGTATCTATTGTTCCCATTTTTTTCTGATTTCATTGTAGATAAGGTAGTCCCATAAAGTATAAAGCAAATAGCATCGAGTATAGTAGTTTTACCTTGTTGATTTTCTCCACTTATTTGAATAATTCCGCTAATTTTGTCCCAAGATATTTCACAATTATCTCCATATGATTTAAAATTACTAAACCAGAATTTATCAATGTTCCAAATTATATTTTTTGAATCAGATAATTGTAATCTATCATTTATTATATTGTCTATTTCTATTATTTTATTAATAATATCATTATCGAATTTATTTTCTTTTAGATATTGACGAATTATATTTTGTTGAACTTCTTTATCATTAATGCTAATAATTTCACTGAGCATTTTACCGTCTTTGATATCAGTATAAATTCTATTCTGTTTTATTTCAATGTCTGACGCATTATACTTTTCTTTTAAATATTTTCTAATCTTGTTTTCATTATCATTATTTATGTAAGCTGCATAATCGTTCCATTCAACTCTAAATTTATTGTATTTGGATATATGATTAGAATGCAATTTTATTTTATCATAATCTTGCCCTGGATTTATCTCAAATTTAATAAGAGCATATTCATTAGGGAGATCAATAAATTCAAAACTTTTATTACTAATAGACCACTTTAAGAATCCATGACCTTGAACCGTTTCACCATAATTCTGTTGTATCATACTGGATGAATATGCCTTAGTCCCGTTATCGAAAAATTGAAATAAATGAATATCATTTAGCATTGATAAATCTCCTAATAGTTCTTTAATTGTAGGGACATTTTTTTTATCATATACTGTTCCGTTATACAGTTTTGCATTTAATATAGGATCATGATATAGATCTATATAAGTTTTATTTTTATCTTTTTTTATGGGATACATTTTCCAAGGATTGCCTCTGTCTGCATTGTCCCATACCGACCAGACAACGTTTTCATCTTCATAAAATCCAGTTTTATCATAATAGGTTATATTTTTATTATTCAATAAAGTAGTTATGGATTTTATAGTATCAATTCGATTTAAATTTTTTCTAGAAAAATCATGATTTCCCTTAGTTATTATAACTTTAGATGTAAATGATAATCTATTTAAAAATTCACCAAGTAATATAAATCCTTCACTTTTAATATCGACCCAATCATTCCAAATGTCTCCATTTACAACAATTCTATCTGGTTTTATTTCTTTTATTTTATTATAAAATATATTAAAAACACCTCTATATTCTTCATGTCTAATGTCCTTCATAATATGAACATCCCCACAATGAACCACGCATTCTATCATTCATGATAATTATTTTTTAAATTATATTATATACCGTTTAATATTTATTTTGTTTTTAATTTTTAATATATATCGATATGAAATTTGATAAAGAGATTTTAAAAGATTTTATAATCACATACGATAACTATCACGACGGCATAGATATAGCTCGAAAATTAGTAAATCTAGGATTTACTATTTCTAGTTATGATGATATTATCACAGAAATTAATAGATGGCGTTGTTTTAAGAAAGGAAATCGATATGATTTTACATTGGCTTTATCAAGTGAATCGCGAGAATCAATAAATGATTTTTATCCAGAAATAAAACATATCAATTATGAAGAATTTTATCATATTATAAAAAGAGTTAAAATTAAAAAAATTACAAACCCAACATTAGATCCTTATGGCGAAGAAGATTGGGGATATGAAGAAGAAATAATAAAAGAAAATAAAAATTATTGTTTAAATAAAAGAGTTAAAATTAAAGACAATTCTAAATATAAGAATCAAGCTTATAATAATGGAGGAAATGGATTCGGAATAATTATAGATTATAATTACAGTCCAGGTGATTTTGAATTTGTTATTCGGTGGGATAATAATCATATAAACTTATATAGATTTAAAGATATAGATATATTAGATGATAAAAAATTTAAACGAATAACTAAACCTGATATAGATCCTTATGGCGAAGAAGATTGGGGATATGAAGAAGAAATAATAAAAGAAAATATGATTATGAATTATAAACGATTTATAAATGAAAATAAAAATAATGATATTGAAAATGATGGTGAATTATCTTCGTTAAAAGAAAATAATATGACCAAATCATATATACCAGACGAATTGATTGGTGTAGTTGATAAAGAATCAAATTGGGAGGAATGTGATAAAATACAAAAAAAATTACAAAAATTGTTTTTACATAAAAATGTACAATTCACATCAGATAGAAAATACACCTACGATATATGTATAGATAAAAATATCAAAAAATATAATATTTATGTAAATAATGTTACTATTATTTATTCGCCAGCACAAAATGAATATTTGATGTATTTTTATACTAATAATTCTGAATATCATGTTGTCGGTGATAAACCAGTTACTATATTAGATAGAATAATATCTAAAGAAGACCCATATGGAGAGGAGGAATGGGATTAAATGAAAAGTGATGATATATTAAATATAAAAGATAGTGTGATATTATATGCTGATGAAGATGATGCCTTTTTTATAGCCAATAAATTACATTCGATCGGATATACTTTTTACCGTTTTAATGATATAAGAGAATTATCTCGACGTTGGGACTCCTTCGTCCCAGCAGAAGACTACGATTTTGTGAACGGACGTAGTTCATCTGTTTCTTTTAATGACAATAAAAAAATATCATCTGAAGAAATAATAAATATGATTGGTGATGTTGAAAAATCAAGATTCGTAAAAATTAAAAGACTTGATATTGATCCATATGATGAAGAGAATTGGGGATGGAAAGAAATAAAAGAAAATTCTAAATTTAAGCTTCCAATAGGAACACGCGTTATTGTTAGCGGTTGGTATGATTTGGTAAGATTTAGAAATAAAATTGGAATAGTCATTGGTTATTATCAACGATCCGATCGACTTGTTCTAGTTAAATTTGATGAAATATTTTATCCTAATGATAATACGTATCAACACAATGGTAATCAACGGGAAGACCCAACTAAAAGATCTCGTTATTTTAATATAGATGAAATAAAACCAATTGATGAAGAAATGGTAAAAGAAATAAAGAGAAAAAAAGAAGAGATTGAAAGAAAAAAGGAAGAAATGAGATTAAAAATGTTGGACGTAGATCCATATAGTGAAGAGAATTGGAATGAAAGTGTTCACCAAAATATTCTAACTTTTAAACAATGGTTAAACTAAAATCAATTCCCTATTTTCATAATCTATTATTACCTTATACTTGAATAGTATATCACCACCAATTATACCATCAATCATAGGATATCCGTTTGATTTAAAATGATAATTAAAATTATCAAAATTAATTAACATTATTTTATAATTATTAATAATAACATTCCCCAAATGCATTTCATCTATATAAATAAATTTATTTTCCATTTGACCAGTAAAACCAGCAGATAAACTCCCGTCAGTAATAATTTCATTATCTGATAATTTTTTAATTTTTTTAATATCAAACATAGTTAATGACGCACCAGTATCAACTAACATCCTATATTCTTCATTTCTTATATGAATTCGACAAAGAATATGATACCCATTATCTATTTTTAATATTTCTAAAGGAATAGTAGTCAATTTAATTAAAGAATCTTTTTAGCTGTTTTTTCTTTTATTTGGGGCATTTCTTCACGATCACCGAAAATATTCATCGGTTTTGGTATATTTTTTAAATTTTTAGACATTTTCTTTAATGGATTTTTAATATTTAATTTATCTTTTATATTCTTGTAAAAATATTTTGTTTTTTTTGATTTATCATTTAATTTCCAAGATTCTTCTGACTTTTTTTTATTATTACCCAATTTAACACCATTTTTTATGGTATTAAATATAATAGAATTTATTTTTTTACATATTCTATCTTTTTTCCAATCTTCCATTTCAAAAATATTAATGGAATAATTTCCTGTATCATCAATGTTTATTTCGTCCTTAGCTTTTAATATAGCATTAATTAATGGTAAAGCATATTCTATTGATAGTTCTATTTGAGTTACATCCATTTCACATTTAGGATTAATAATAAATGCTGACGCCCATCTATGATGACCGTCTATGATATGATCATCTTCACTTATAAGAATATCGTGATCTTTAATTTCACCAGATAGTATTTGTTCTCTATCGTAATCATTAACAACTAATCTAGATAAAATATGATCCAAAAAAATTGTGTTTTGACTGGGTTTAAGATTTTTAGCTTTTATTTTAATGTTTTTAACATTAACAAAAGGTTTCACATCATCGTCTATTTCTTTTATGAATTTTTTCTTATTACCGTCTTTAGATAGAAATTGATTTATTTTTTCAATCATGTCTTTAAGATCAATATTTCCATCTTTGTCCATGACTCCAAGATTTTTTAAAATATCATTAAATTTTTTAACAGTTCTAGACTCGAATAAAGAATATTTTAATATATTCATTTTATTATTTGTTTTTAGTATATATTAAAACTTATTATTTTAATATTATAAAAAAAATATTATTATCATGCCAAAAATAGAAAAAAATGACATTTTTTGTTAAATATATATGTTAAAAAATGTTAATTTTTTTTTTAAACTTTTAAAAAAAAACAATATAAAAAAACAAAAAAAGGAGAAAATTATGAAAAATCTATTAGTATTAGTAGTTTTGGCTCTTATCGCAGTTTCTTGTGGTCCATCTGCCAAACAAATTGAAGAACAAAGAATAGCTGACTCTATTAGAGTAGCTGATTCTATTGCTGTTGTTCAAGCCGAACAACAAAGAATTGCAGATTCCATTACTTTGGCTGCAGCAGAGGCAGCTAAAGCTGATTCAATTGCAAAAGCTACTAAAGGAAAAAAGAAATAAATTTATTATTTCAAAAAAAACCTAGAACAATTGTTCTAGGTTTTTTTTTGAAATCTTTATTTTAAATTGAATTTGATATTTTCTGTGATCTTTTGACCGCCTTCACTGATAATGGAAATAATACCAAGTATAATAATAACCAACCAAAATTGTGAGTCATCGATAGAATTACAATTGGAATATATACGCATAATAATGATATAGTAAATAAAAACATAGATTTTAAAAATTTTTTCATAACTTATTGATTTTTAATTTCTTTTCGACATTAATCCGATTCGGGGTAAATTAACTTCAATTCTTCGGTTTTATAATTATATAAATTGTATTTAGTTTCCTTAATAAAAGTGACTCCCGGTTTTATAGTATCATTTTTCCATGTTCTGTCTATAGCGAAATATTCACCTTTATTATTGAACAAGATTACTTTTTCTTCTGTTTTTGTGACTTTTACGACTTCAAACGGGTTTAATGTTTTATTGTGAGCAGTTTCAATTGGAATAACTCCAAATCCTAATATGCCCATAAAGAAAGTAAAAATAAAAGTAATAATTTGTCCACCGTCAGCCAATTTACCCATTACCCATTTAGTGATGAGAAAAACATCGAAAAAAATTAAAAACCCTATTATTGTCCAATAATTTAAAATAGTCATATATCAAAGTGTTTAATATTAATATTCTTTTGAATAATCACCGTTTCCCCATCTAATAACATCATCAATATCATAAATGGGATTAAATACTAAAACTTCATTATTATCAATAATAATAATTGGTTCCATATTTTTTATTTTTAAGGTGTTAATATTTTACAAATATAAAAATTATTTTCAATATAAAAAAATAATTTATGACTTCCCAATGTCATTTTTAAATATTTGCTGATGTCATTTTTTAATTCTTTTAAAATATTAGGCAAATATATAAAAAAAAATTATAAATTAAAAAATAAATTTAGTTTTTAACTCTAATCCTCTTCGTTATAGGAATTTTTTTAAGAATTAATCTTAAATAATAAAAAATTAATTAGGATTATTTATAAAATTTACAAATTCTTCATTGTAAACGAATCCTTCATTAATCATTCCATTTCTTATTTGTTCTTCTGTACGTCCAGGCAATCCTTCCCACATTGATTCCATTAATTCAGCACCACTATTAACGCCTGCACGGTTCATGGCATTTTTAACATTTCTTGATAGACAATGAGATCCAAGTCCATCATCAACACAACCATGTCGATTAAAATATAAAATAGAAGTTAGAGTAGTTACTACAATATTATCGTAAATTCCTACATGAAAATAAAAATCTCCAGGAGTATTATTTATGTTTATCATTCTATATTTATAATTATCAGTAACGTCATCTTCATTATACCAATTCTCTTCGTCATAAGGGTCTAATTCTTTGTTCGGTTTTCCGAATAGATATACATTTTTAGGATTTGCTGCCAATCTTGTACCATCATCGAATCTGATAGAAAACTTACCATCTTCTCTCATTTTTAAAAAAATACCAGACATTCCATTTTTTTCTGATCCTTTTTTTCTGTATATTATTTTGTCTCCTTCTTTGAAATTTAAATCTTTTGGTTTATCTGGCATAATTTTATTTTGTTCATCATTTAATAATCCACCTCTACTTAATCTACGAGAAGATCTTTTTCTTTTTGTGTGAGATTATTTACACCTTTATCTAAAAATTCGTCAATTTTTTGTTGTTCAACTTTACCTTCGTTATATTTTTTGAATTTCTTTATCATTTCGAAATATTTTTTTTATCCCCAATCCTCTTCGTTATAAGGATCTACTTTTTTCATCGCGTCTGTTATTGTTTCTTTGATAAGATATATTGGACTGGCAGCTAATCTTGATCCGTCTTCGAATCTTACTAAGTACTTACCGTCTTTTCTTATAGTTAATACTATTCCTGTTTTCCCGTTATATTTACTACCTTTTCTAACATAAGTTACTTTATCAAATCTATTTATATCCTTCTGATTGAATGGTTTTTTTGGCAGTACCTTGAATTTACAGTATTTCTTTAAAGCGATTTTATCTTTATCACTTAAATTTTTCTTTTTTTTATCGAGTATTTTATTAATTGATTCTTCAGAATCTGCATTTTCTTTTATAAATTCTTCAAAATTTTTCATTGATTTTTTTTTATTTTTAATCTTCATCCCACCATCTTTTTTCTTTTTTTTCTTCTACATCAGATGGTTCTGATTTCGGTAGTTGTATTCTATAATATTTGTATTTTCTTTCTTTTTGTTTTTGTGACATTTTATATGTAAATTCGGGCCATTCTGTAAAAATTACACCTGTTTTAGCATCCCTAATTTTACATTTATAACATGAATAGACTTTTATATATTCTATGAACTTACCAACTCTTCCAAATCCGGTAGTACAAAAAACGTTATCTCCTTTATTTAAATCCCTTTTAAATTTAGATTCATTTAAATTAAAATCATCGTATAACATTAACATAAATATTAAAGTTATTTTATTCTATATATAAAAAAATAAATTATTATTTTTAGATAGTAGTTTCCATCAAAATCATCAAGTTATATTCGCTATACTTACAGAGTATAAAACTTTCGAAAACATATATTTTTATATCTGATGGATTTATAGTGTTGAAGTACTTTTTGGGGAAAGCGAGTGTCACATCTTCATATTCAATGTCACATATATTTAATTTCCATTTTGTTTCACCAATTGACAATTTCTTGTCGTTTATATTTATGTAGAGAACACTATTTAATTCATTATAAACTAATCCGGTTTTTTTAATCTTTGAAAATTGAAACTCGCTAACTTCAAAATTAAATAAAGAATTATCAACATTCATTAAGTAATTAACATCTTCTATATTTATTTCTTTGCCAATTACGATTGAATCAGTACCAATTAAATTAATATTTAAATTTTCATTATTAAATGTAATTAAGTTAACATAATTTTGATCATTGATTATTATTTCTCCTTTTATATTATCTTTATAATCAATAAGATTTTCAAGAATTCTGTACATTTTTTTACCATCTTTTGTTATAAAAACAAAAGGTTCTTGTATATTTGTTGATATGTTCATGATTTCTTCTTTGTTAAAAACATAGTTTTTAAAAGCATGTATATTTTTAAAAGATTCACCAACAAAAGAAAAAATTAAAATACTAGAATTATCTATCTTCATAATAATTCTTGGATCAATCGCAACTAAATCTTTTATTTTTCTCAAAAGATTAGTTAATTGATCAGATGTCATATTAAATGAAAATTTATCATTCTTTGTTGTTGCCATAATCAATAATAATTTTAATTTATACTGGGTTTTGATAGAAAAGTTTTGTTTTAAAATTTTTTATATATAGATATATGATTAAAAGATATAAAGATATATTTGAAAATACCATTAATGTTCAAGAAGTTAAAAACGGAGACAAACTCATATGTATAAAAGATACTGTTAATTGTTATGTTAATCCTGAAAAGGATGAACGCAAATTGAAAAAACCGGATATTATTTACCCAATAAAAAGAGGAGAAATTAAAACCGTAGTACGTTGGTATCCCTTTTTTGTTTTATTTGAAGATACACCGATTGGTCAAGGAGTATATTTATCAAAATATTTTAAACTATTGAAGAAGAAAAATAAAATTGAAAGATCCGATATAGATCCTTATGGTGAAGAAGACTGGGGATATGAATATGAAAACAATAAATTTAATGAATTAGATCCAGTAAATAGAATAATTATAGAATATTCAAATAAAAAAGAGGCTTTAATTATTTCAAAAAAATTATATGAATTGGGTTATAATATTTACGATTCATTAAACTATGATAACTGGAGTGGTTTTATATCGTTTTATGGAAAAAATTACGACTATTGTTTGGGTAATATTAATCATGGTCAATTTAAAAATTATAAAAGAATAAGTTTCGTAGAGTTTTTAGAGATAACAAGTAGAGTTAAAAAAAGAATTAGAATATCTAGACCTGATATAGATCCTTATGATGAAGAGGATTGGGGATATTATAGTGAAAATTATTTAAACGAATCAACTATAAATAAAATGAAATTTAATTTTGAAGAAGAATATTGTAAATTTGAAGATAATATTGATGGTTTTGAAAAACATCTTGCAAAATTAATGATAGGTAAAAAAGCTAATATACCAGTTCTCGTTAATTATAATTTTGTTAGAAAAAAGGCCAAAATTGTAGATATTAAAGTTTCAGATTGTGGTGTGATAACTTTATTTACGGAAAAAGGAAACTCTTATATAGGTAGATATTCTGGAAGTGATGATGTTAATATTTATATACTTCCAGACGACTACGATTTAAGTAATGATGATATTATGATTAAAAGACCAGATATTGATCCATATGGTGAAGAAAATTGGGAAGATTAATAAATGAAAAATTAATTTTAATATATAAATAAATATGAAAATAAAATTCAATGATTATATACTTAACGAAGAAGACGCTTCAATACGTTTCCCAAATGATCTAGAATATTGGAAGAAAAAGGGAAAAAAAGGTAAAGACGTTATCATATATACTCACGATGATTTAGACGGTATAATGAGCGCAATAGCCATTCGTGATTATTTAGAATCACGAGGATTTAAAATCTCCGGGTATGCTATAGTCAATTATACTGATGGATGGAAAATATTCACAATAGATAAGAATTATATTAATGTGTCTGTTGATTATGCTGAAGATCACGTAGATTTGGATCTTTATATAGATCATCACATGGAAGAAGGTAATTTATACAAAAAGAGTGAACAATCAATTAAAATGAAAAGTGATTCTTGTTATGGACTTATTTGCAGATTGCTTGGGATACCAACAGATAAATTTATATTATCAGTAATATCTATGATAGATGCAGCAAAGTATGAGGATTATAAAGTTGATATAAGAACTATACTAAACTTCACATTAGGTGATATTTTAAAGCAACAAAATCCAAGATTGGTTTTCGCTGGTGCATTTAATCAACTTATAAAACGTAGTGATTATAAAACGATAATTGAGGTCATTTATAATGGAACACTTTCTATATTTAAAATATTTAAATTATTTAAAATATTGTATCCATTAAATAATTTAAAAGTAAAAAGAGGTACTGACAAAGAATTATCTAGAAATCTTTTAATGGCCGGTACTAACCCCGAAGATATAGAAGGTCTTCAAGAAATACCGGCCTTTGTATCAGACTCAAAAGATAGAATGTATAAAATGATGAATAAAACATCTGGTAAATTTGAAAAACCATTCATTTATAGTATAGAAGAATTCGAAGATTTTTACTGGAAACCTGATAAAGGCAAATTTGAATTTGACGGTTTTGTAGTTATTAAAAATTTGGTTTATGTTCCAGTAGGAACATGGGCTAATGCGTTGAGAGCTAGAGCTTTAATTGAAAAAGATCTTGGTAAAAATGACAAGGATATTCAATTCATTTTATTAGATTATGGATCGTCCTTACAAATAGCATCCTACAAGAATATAGACAGTATAAAAAAATTACCGATGTTGAGAGGTGGCGAAATTTTAGATGATTTAGATAAATACACCAGATTTTTAGCACATTTTGTCTTACCAAGAGAATTTGGATTCAAATATATTGGTATCAAAGCTGGAGGACATAAAGGTATTGGTAATTTAAGTAATATCTTGGGTAGATGCGAAAAACCACCATTTAATGGCATTAAATTTATGGATTTGATGAAGAATTGGATTATACATGATGTAACAGGTATAAAATGGAAATTGAATCTGGTATGGAATGAAAATCCACCAATAGAAGTTAAAACTAGGGATATAGAAATGAATCAGAAATTAATGATGGTTAATACTTTAAGGAAAATAAAAATATAAAATAATGTTTAAATATTCAGAATATATAAAAGAGGATGCGATCAACGGTGAAACTGAAAAATTTTCAATTGGAGATAAAGTTATTTTCAAGCCAGCTAGTTCTGTTATATTATTTTATAAAAAATATAATGGTAAAATAGGAGAAATAATTGATACGAGTAAATATAATGTCAGATTACGTATGTCAGACAATAGACAAATATTAGCAAGTTATGATGAAATAAGTAAAGATACCGAAGAAATAAATAAAAATGCCGAAGATGAAATAAATAAAAATAATAATAATAAAATGAGAAAATTTAAAGTCGGTGATAAAGTCATATTCACATCTCTTCCAGAAAGAAACTATTATAAAAAACACGATGGAAAAATTTGTACAATCAATTTCTGTTATCCATTTGACGAATATCAAATATTAACACCGGATTCTTCAATAATGGCTAATGTTGCTGAATTGAGACATGTAGATGATCCAGCTTCATCGCAAACAATCGACACAGGTTCTTCAAAGAAGACGCCAAGTGATCCAGAAGATTTATCTACAGGTCAAAGAGTAGTTGTTAATGGTTTTGTTAATAAATATGAGTTTAAAAATCGCAAAGGTACTATTAAAAAAGTATCATCTGATTCTTGTGTTGTAGAATTCGATGAGGATGAATCAAAAAATCTAACTAAATTCTCTATGGTGGTTGATAAAAATATTGTAAAACCAATAAACGAACCAATGGTAGTAATAATGAAAACCGGTGATAAGGTATTATGTACGGATAGAAACAGTGAATTTTTTAATAAAAACGGAGTTGTCACTAAAACATGGCCAGATGGTCAAGCAATGGTAGAATTCAAAAGGTCTAACGGAACAGCAGTAGATGGTATAATTATGAAACCGGAACAAGTTAAAATAACAGAATATTATAAATCAAAACCATTCAATAAAACTGAGGAAACTTCTGTTCCAGTGAATGTAATATCAGAAACTGAAGAAGAAGACGAAGACGAAGACGATGAAACATCAGATACAAAAACTGAAAAAATAAAAAAAACGGATCTTTTAGAATGTTCTTATAAAGATTTTCTTTTATCTGAAAAAATATCAACTAAAGAAGATTTGTTAAAAAATAAAGATAAATACGAAAATATATTGAAAAATAAAGATCTTCCCGAATTTAAATCGATCGTTTATGAAAAAAGTTTAAGAATAGCTGAAATAGTTGAACAATATTTTAATTTTTTAGAAGCTAAAATAGCAAAAGGTCTTCCTGTCTATAGGACAGTAGAACAAATAGATAACATGGACTTACTGGTGACTAAAACAAAAATAAGAGCCAATGAATCTAAAGAATTATCTAGGAAATATAGTTTTGATCAAGGTATCATAGCTTATTGGAAATTTAAAGACGCTGTTGTATTTAGAACAATTTAATATAAATAAAATTTCGAATTTTTTTATTCTTTGTTTTTGTATTTATCAATCTGTTAATTTAATGAATATGCCAATCCATTATTGATATCTACATACTTTTCACCCATATAATTACCAATAATATCTATTTTATTATCATCATTATTCTTTATACTGCTTACTTTATACCATCTATCTTTTATAAAAAATTCTTTATAGTTTTTCTTACATTTAACTTTATTCATATTTATTTAGAATTATTTTTTTGTACAATTTTTAAGTTGAATAATTTAAAGATTCAATTCTTTTTCTCTTTCTCTTTCTTTCTTTTCTTTATCTTTCTCTTCAACTATATCTTTAACAGAATTAGAAGACACGTAAGTATAAATCCTATCTTGATTTTGGAACGCGTGTGTTGGTAATTTATCTACTTCAATGTATATTTTATCTACAAAAACATTAAGTTCTTCTATGCCATTTTTATATTCAAAGGGGGCTTTATATCCTTCGGGGAATCTTGTTTTGAAAGATGATATTTCTTTAAGTACAACTGATTTTATTATAAACAATTTATTGTTGAATATATTACTTTTTATCTTTAAAACTTCGTACATATGTTCTTTGAATCTATGAACAATATTTGGAGTATCTACAACCTTCAATAAACCAACAACATAAGCGTCTTCTTCTTTTATTATAGTTGGTTTATTTTCTTCTATTAATTTTTTTATTTCATCTTCACTTTTTTCTTTCAAACAAAATCTTTTATATTCCAACCATAGGCATCTTTTTATAATATCATCTGGAGTAATTAAAATTTGCATTTTTCATGTAATTATTTTTTTTGTATATATTAATATATATTCAGGAGAACAAATGATAATTTTTTTATTTATTTGAAAAAATACTTTATTTTTGATTTAAACGTTGGATTGAACACATCAATATCATGTTTCATCATTATTTTAGCTAAATCTTTGAATTTAGTTTTCGCTTCCCATCCCAAAATTTTTTTAGCTTTTGTAGGATCCCCAAGCAATAAATCCACTTCTGTTGGTCTAAAATATTTTTTATCTATTTCTATAATGACCTTTTTAGTTTTCTTATCTATTCCTTTTTCATCAATTCCTTCATTTATCCATTCAATTTCAACATCAATATATTTACAAGCTTCTTCAACAAATTCTCTAATTGAGTGTGATTCTCCAGTTGCTAAGACAAAATCATCTGGTTTATCTTGTTGTAACATCAAATACATTCCCTCCACATAATCCTTAGCATACCCCCAATCTCTTTTTGAATTCAAATTACCTAAATGTAATGGTTGTTCAGTTTTAACCCAATTGACTAACCCCCTTGTTATTTTTTTGGTGACAAATGTTTCTCCACGCCTTTCGCTCTCATGGTTAAAAAGTATTCCGTTACAAATGAATAAATTATAAGCTTCTCTGTAATTCTTACACATCCAATACGCATAAAGCTTAGCAATACCATAAGGTGATCTCGGATAAAATGGAGTTGTTTCTTTTTGTGGAATTTCTTGAACTTTACCATATAATTCGCTCGTTGAAGCTTGATATATTTTAGAATCTGGTTTTATATTTTTAATGGTCTCTAATAATCTCAAAACCCCTAAAGCATCTACTTGTCCAGTATATTCCGGTAACTCAAAACTAACTTGAACATGTGACTGTGCCGCGAGATTATATATTTCATCAGGCATAACTTTTTGAATAATGTGTTCTAACGATAATGTATCAGTAGTGTCACCGTAGTGTAATTTTAACTGTGGATATATGTGATCAATTCTTCCAGTATTAAAAGAACTAGATCTTCTAATTATACCATGAACTTCATATCCTTTTTCTAAAAGAAATTCTGAAAGATAGGAACCATCCATCCCCGTCACACCAGATATCAGTACTTTTTTTTTCATTCATTTTAATTATTTTTTAATTTCCATTTATAGGAATATTCTTTTTGAATATCAATATCGCTGGATAACCATTTTAAGAATATCTTAGAAGATTTTTTATCCAAAAATATTCTTTTATTTTTTCTTAAACTTACTTTAAGATCTAAACTTTCTAATTTAATTTTTAATAAGTACAGCGATTGTTCATCAAACGAAACCGTACATAAATAAACATTATTATTTAATAAATAACCGTCACACACATACCACCAATAACAAGTTAGAGGAGTTAGTTGTATGTCTGGAGGAACTATTTTATTCTTATTTATATACCATCTATTATATTCAGACAACAAATCACGATAAAATGAAGATTTTGTGAAATAGTTGGTATATCTTTTTCCAGTTTTTTTATGTTCTTTGGATTTATATTCTAATATGTTTGAAAATTTTAAAGAATTTAGATCTGTAATTATTCTTTCTAATGTCTCTCTATATTTAAATCCAAGACTCAATCTAGATGATATTCTACTCGAATATAAACACCCATCCGATAACATAATACCGTCGAATATCTCCTTCTCCTTTTCATTCATGTTGCTGTATTTGTATCTTTTTTCATCCCACTGAGCAGATTTTTTCATTTTTTCAATAGATTCTGGTGTATGTTTTTTACCATAAAAAGGATTTCCTTCACCTGAATTTTTTTCAGACATTCTCCTTTTCATTTCTTCTGTATGGATTTTACCTTTATTATTTTTTCCATTATGGATTTTCGCACATTTACCACAACAAAATCTTCTCTTCGAAGATCTTTTGTTATTTATATTTATTTTAAAAAAACTATCGCATAGTTCACATCTTTTTTCAATGTAGACTGGTATTTTCATAATTTTTTATAATTTGTCCAATATCAATTATAAAAACATCAATTTTCGATTTTATAATATTTTAATATTGACAAATATTTATTATTTTTTAATATTTATTGAATTATTCAATAAAAGTTTATTTTATATTAATTCAATAACCTTTATATAATTTAACTGAATCCTCAACAAGACTTTTTCCAACGATAATAGATTTGTCTATCATCCTATTGATAGCCTCAACATATTTAGGTCTTTTTTGTTTGAAACAAATATCTATTTTGCGTTTCAAATCTGCAATTTCATCATCATTCTTTGATTCGCCAATAGCATCTTCCAAGTACCACATTCTACAATGTAATATGGCTAACTTTTCTATAACCTCTCCTATATTATCCGTTTCTATAATATCGTTTGGGATTTCTACTATTTTTGATTTATTGAGTTGTTCATTTACTCTATTGCGAATAATATCCTCTATTTTAATTCCAATGTTTGTCATAACTTACAATATAGTAAAAAAATGATATTAAGTTTATGAAACTTTATATTTAATTTAATGTTGAATGGGGATCTCATAAGTGGCTAGAACTACCAGTAAAAGAAAATTATGAAAATTATATATTCATATCCGCATCAAAAAAAAGATATAATTATTATTTCGATTTTAATTCTTTAAAAAAATACAATAAGGAAATATTTTTTATTACAACAAATATAAATGAATATAATTATTTTAAAGAAAATTCAAAATGTGATTTTGATTTAATTTTATTTGATAATCTAATGGATTATTGGATAGCTATAAATAGTTGTTTCTTATTTGTCAGTAACTTGAGTTCTTTCTTGTCAGTAGCATTATCTTTGCAAAAAAATAACATAGCTTTATTACCAGATGAAAATCTTCAAGATGATATTGTACATTTTCCAAGAAATCTGATTAATTCAATGTGGTATAAAAACGAAAAAGAAAATAATCTATAATTATTTATATCTAAATTCGCCGTTATCCTTTAATTTATCGAAAGATTCATTATCTATTGTTATTCTTTTTTCTTTTATTTCATCATCATATTCTATCTTACAGAATATCAAATACTTATGATTTTTTTCGAATTTTATTTCTTTGAAGAAAGTATAATTGTTACTGATTTCATCGTTTTTAACGAAAATACAATCAATATCGTCGAAAATTTCAATTGTTAATTTTCTTTTATCATCGAATGAATTTGATGAACTAAACCATATTACAAACATTTCATCATTATTAGTTAATGGCAAAACAGTAAAATATTCTATATTAGAAAATAAATTGACTGAACTTTTCGAAAAAAGATCCCCTTCATTTATTTGTTGAAGTAATAAATTATCTTTCTTATCTTTCAGTGTTTGATAAAAAAAGTTTTCTAAACAATTTGTATCAGAACCAACTTCTCTTGTTAATGAATTATAATCTTTTTCATTTGTTACATATTTAAAATTATCAATGAAAAAATCTATATCTGTAATGAAAAATATTGTTTTATAATGTATTCCTTCAGTAGCATTAGATGTCATAAAGAATGATTTTTTACCTAATTGACGCATTTCATTTATTTTATTATTTATGATATCTAAATCATCTTTATGAAATATAATATCAAAATTGGTACAAATCGCAGTATTATATCCTAATCCTTTAGCATATAATATTCCATTATAATAATTAATATAAACCGCTAGAGCGTGTTGTAAATCATTGTCATTCTTGTTCAATTTAATGAGAGCGTAATAATCCTTTTTATCAAACCAACTTTGTTGATAATAATCATGACGTATTAATGGATTATTTTTATCATATATAAAATGATTGGATGTTTTTTGTAAATCATCAGATACAGGACAATGTGTAGATAAAATAATATCAGTATTTAAAGGCTTTAAAGATTCTATCGATTTTTTTGTTATTTCCTCAGATGTTTTGAAATTCGGATGTGCTGTCATTATTATAACAGATTTATTTTCAATTGTCTTATTTTTATTGAATAATAAACCCACTCCATAACAATCATTGTCATTATTTATTGTTTCTTCATAATCATATTCATCTTTGATTTCTTCCCATAAAATAGGAAATTCTATTTTGATATTGTTATTGAATAAAGTCATTTTAATATTACGAAAAATAATAATACCATCTTCCTTTATAAAATTTTTATAAATTAAATAATTTTTTTTAACAGCGTCATAGTGGTGATTACCATCGATATAAATAACATCAAATTTTGAATTCTTTAATTTGTTTATAGTTTGAATATCATGTGAATCACCTATTATTAAATTCAAATTATTATATTCTCTATTTAATTCATTAATTTTATTATCTTCACAAATATCTATAGAAACAACATTTGTAAATATATTACAAAAACTATATGTAGTCCCGCAACATTTAGAACCTATTTCTAAAATATTGTTAGTTTTTCCATATTGTATTATTCTTTTAAGAAATTCTTTATACTCCCATTTATTTTGTTGAGTATCATGTTTTTTAAAAGACCATTCAACCAATTCATCTACAAAATCGATAATATCTTTTCTATATAATAATGGATTAAACCACTGTAAATATAAATTTTTAAATCCTATTTTTTCATAATTAAAATTTTCGTAAACTTTACATTTTTCATTACTTGTTATCCATATTTCAGAAAGAAATCTATTTTCATTATTTATTGGTTCATCTAGAGTTCTTATATAATCAGATTTTGTCCAAAAGAAATGACCGCCTAGAACATATTTTTGATGCATGTCATTAAAATTCCAATCAACACAAACAATATCATTATTTTTTAAATTATTTATATTATCTTTCCATTTATTAATTGTAAAATAATTAAGATATTTTCTCCAAGTAGTCACACCGATGTTAGGCTCAATTTCTTTACTTATTACACCCTTTAAATGAAAATAACAAATATATGCGTGTTTATTTTCGCTATATTTTTTTATGAATTTTAAAGCTTCAAATTCATAATTATTTTCTTGGAGTTCTATAATTTTCCATTTATTTAAATTATCTTCCATTGATATAATATCTTTAAATTCTTGAATATTATTTTTATCATCGGCATAAATAGTTGCATATATTTCAGAACAATTATCATACAATCCCGTTCTTTTCATTAAAAATATTTGTTCATCTAATATTTCTTTCCATCTATATCTCAAATAACAATGATGAATTATAGTTATTATAGGATGAATTTCTCCAAAATATCTATGATTAGCTAGAACATCCGAAATATATTTTATTTTTAATCCTCTTTCGTTGATTTTATTTTCACATTTTTTAATATATCTATGATCGTGACCAAAATAATCATCCCATTCAAATAATTTTCCAACGTCTGATTTGAATAATATTCCCAATTGATCTATTTCACAGTCTTGTATTTTATTATCTAATGGTAAAATATAATTATACCATTCTTTATCGTTATAATGAATTCTACATACAACCATACCAGTTTGGTCATCTATTTGTTGTATCATTTTTTCAAAATAGTTAGGATAAATTATGTTATCATCATCTAAATGTAATATATAATCACCAGTCACTTTACTTAACATGAAATTTCTTTGAGCAGCTCCGTAATTATTTCTTCTATCTACTTCAAAATAAAATATTTTATCGTGTTTATTTTCATTTTTAAATTTATCATATTCATCTGATGGACCATCATGACAAACCAATATTTCAAAATTATCATAATTTTGATTCAAAACCGATTGTATTGATTCTTTCAATAAATTAAATCTATTATATGTTGGTATAAGAACACTAATTTTATAATTTTTATTAGAATCCTTTCTATAGTCTTCTTGTTTTAATGGTACATAATAAAATCCATAATCTTTTGGGATATAAAAATTATAAAATTTATTTGGAATTTTATTTATCCATTTTTCACATTCCACTCTTTTCCATGTCCAATCCGGATCTGTTCCATCTTTATCCGGATCATTTTCGTATACGTATTCTAGTCTTGGTAATTTTTTTATATATTCTGAAGAAGCCCACCAAAAATTACCACTAAACAATGGTTCTTTTTCATTATAATTGTAAAGAGATCCAACAACATCATAACCTTCTTCTAATTTTTGAACACAATTTTTCCATTTTTCAATATTAAAATATTCCAAACAATTCCTCCAACTATTAACTGCATCTAAAGATGCTTGACCTTTATACGAACTCCATACTCCTTTTAAGTGAAAATACAGAACATAACAATTTTCTTGTTTTACAAAATCATAAAGTGATTGCAGTGTGGGATATTCAAAATTATTTTCATTGATTCTAATTATTTCTATTTTCATCAAATCATCATAATTTTGAATTGAATTTAAAAATTCTTGATAAGATTTGTCGTCTCCATATACATACATAAATAATATGGTCAATTCATCATATAAACCACACGTTTTTAATAATTTGAGTTGATTATTTAATATATTTTTCCAATCATTGATAAGATAATTATGAGAAAAAGCGTATAATGGAATTCTTTCATTATTTTCGCCCAATACTTGAACGGATTGCGTATCTATTCTTTTATAAAATTCATTGATAGTAGTCAGACTAAAAGGTTTATAATGAGAACCGCATCCGCCCGATAAATTCCATTCACTTAATCTATCTGCAGCACTAGCCGATTTTTGCGTAAAAAATTTATGTCCAATCCATTTATAATGCAGATGTTTTATTTCTATTGTATCACTATATTTAACAGGACCAGTAGGTTCGCATCCATGACATCCGATATGATAATTTATATCGATAGTAGATCGAAAAATAGATTTTTTATTAAGAAAAACATTATCTAAAACTCCTCTATTTATAATATTAGGTAAATATTTGCCTTTTTCGAATCTAGGATATTTTTTATCTATCATATCAAATCCATCAGTCAAAGGTATTGTTACATCGGCTTTATCATAATCTTGAAGTTTTTCTTTCAAATTGGGATGATAAACAAACTCATCCATATCACACACTATAATCCAATCATATTCATTTCTCCATTTTTTCCAACCATTGTTTCTAATATCCGTTAAATATCTATCATCCAATTTTTCTTTTGGATCGATTATTAATTCTACATTTGAATATTCTCTAATTATGTTATGTGAATTGTCATTACTGCCACCGTCATAAATGACAATTTTATCGACTTCAATGAAATTAGTATAATAATCCAAATAAAATGGTAAAATTTTTTCTTCGTTAAAACAACAGGACAATAATAATATTTTATTATTCAAATTATTTTTTTTGTCATCAATATACCATTTTAAATTATCTGAAATAAAATGAATCGCGTCTTCGCTTTCAGGTAATAAATATATCGCATTAGTATTAGTTGAATTTGATATAAATGAGAAAGAACTAAGATTAGTCACGAACAAAAAACAACTATTTATAGCTATCCAAAAATCAATTAAATTATTAAATATTTTTAAATCAAAATCACAATCAGTCAATTCCTTGAAACTATTATATTCTCGAATATCAGTTGTGATAAATAATATTTTTCTATTATATTTCTTTAAATTTTTAAAATTGTAATTATAATTAAATCTTCTAAAAGAAGTCGATATTAATATAAATTCTTTATAATCATTATTTACTGGTAAATCAATCCATTTATGAGATGCCCATTCTATATTATAAGTGCTTTTATATATGTCATAAAAACTAGATTTATATAACAGCGGTGAGTTTCTCCAAGCACTCAAATGGATGAACGATGATAATTTTTCTCCTTTATAAATATTAAAACTCAATATATAATCCTGTTTTAATATTAAATCTTTAATATCATTATAAACATCATCTATTCCATATCTCCAATTTAATTGATATGACGGTTTATATTGCCAATCCATTGGAAAAGAATCTGGCGGATAATTATTATCCACTAAATATAAATTGCCTTTTTTTCCTGTTAATAGATAATTTTCTTTTATTATTGATAATTGATCAATAAAATCCCCAAGCAAACCACCAGATAAATAATTTATACTTTCAATTTTATTTTCTTTATGATATATCCATGTTCCTGCGTGAACTTTTCTAACTTCAATATTATCTTGTCCAAAAAATTCATTTACAGCCTTAACTACTCCTACCCATTCACATCCTTCTGTTCCAACGTCATTATAATCATGCCCAGCAATTATCCCATTTGATTTAATTTTTGGATACCAAGCAATTATGTCGTTTTTAACTGATTCATAATCGTGAGACGCGTCAAGAAAAACGAAATCTAATGATTCATCTTCGTAATTTTTAGATACTTCCGTTGAATAACCAATAACAGGATTTATATAATTTAAAACTGGTTTTACATTTTCTATAAATTTATCATATAAACTACCGTTCAATGTTTTTAAAAATTCTTTATGCTCATCTGATCCTAACCATGTATCTACAGCATCAAATTTTATTTTCTTATCGGAATTAGCTATTTCCACAGCCATGTAAGAAGTAGACTTACCTAACCAAGAACCGATTTCCACAAAATGAGAATTATCCGGAAATTTATTAACCATTTCTTTATAAACATCTTCGAAATCAAACCAGCCGTCTATATTGTCATATATGTGCTTTATTTTATTATTTTTTCTTTTGAATAAAAATTGCCATTCTTTGTGAATTATTTCATAATCATTATTTAATAAATGCGGAATTAACATTTTTCCTTTACCTTCATATGTATCAATGTTCATTACATCATCTATTAAAACTAAAGAATTTTCATTTAAATGTTTTTCCGCATTCAAAAAACATTTCAAATGATTAATTTGTGATAGTATCTTATCATCATGATTACCCACATAATCCCACGCATCCAGATAAAGTAAATCTATTTTTTCGCTAAAATTATCGAAAAAATTAATACCGTCTTCATTAATTAAATTTATTCTATTTGTTAATAATCCTCTATTTTTTAATTCTATTTTCCCCTTATTTATATAAACATTTTCAATATCTACTGAATACAATTTTCCTCCGTAGTTATTTACAAACCAACTAAAAAACGTGGTAGAAGACCCATCTCCGGTGTTATTAAATTCTCTTTGTGTTCCTATTTCGACAATAATTGGATTCTTTATTTGATGTTCTTTTATATAATTTATAGCCGGTAAAAATCCGCCTCTACCATGATCGGGTATTTTACTTGTATTTTTTTGATACGACCAAGACCATTTTGATAATTTGATATTTTCTGCACCAAAATATTCATTAACAGCTTTAACGACTCCAGGAAAATCCGCGATATTATAATCATGTCCAGCTATAATACCGTTATGTTTAATTTTATGATACCACAATTTAATATCATTTAAAATATCTTCGTATTCATGCGAGGAATCTATAAAAAGAAAATCTATGGAATTATCTTCATATTTATTCACAACATCCATAGAATATCCTTTAATCGGATTGATGAAATCTTTAACTGAATTTATATTTTTCAAATATTTTTCAAAAAAAGATCCTTGTTCGTCTTCCCACTTATCTATGACATCAAATTTTATTTTTTTACCTGAATTAGCTATTTCCACAGCCATATATGATGACGATTTCCCCCACGCAGCACCAATCTCTACAAAATGTGAATTATCTGAAAATCTATTAACCATATCTTTATAAATATCATCGAAATCAAACCAACCATCTATATTATCATATATGTGTTCAATTTTAGATTTTTTTGTTATTAATTGAATGGGTAATTTGTGATTTTCCATATTTAATCAATTCTTTAATACTTCATTAACAACATCACAAACGAATAATATTTCTTCCTCTGTTAATTCTGCATTATTTGGTAAATATAATCCGAATTTATCTGCCTTATCAGCCATTTCATATTTTATATTTTCTTTACCATATAAATCTTCCCAAAAAGGTTGAAGGGATATTGACCCGCATATTAAAGGTCTTGTTTCTATTTCATTATTTTTTAATGATTTTATTAGTTCATTTATCTTTGGTGTTATAACTGGATATGCAAAATTACTCATAAATGAATTCTCTGTCGGATTTATTTTCCAATAATTATTTTTAATATTTTTATGATATAAATCATAGTTTCTATTTCTTATCTTAACGACATCATATATTTTAAACATCTGTAATATTCCAATATATGCTTGTAAGTCTGTTGATCTCAAATTAAAACCTGGATAATAAAAAGTATATAGATCTTTAAATTCATTTACAATATATTTATTTTTTAAAGTATTTTTGAATTTTTCATCTAAATCTCTATTCCATCCGTGAGCTCTTATTGATTTTAATATATTATAATAATAATCATCATTTGTACATATCATTCCGCCTTCTATACTACTAATATGATGTCCTATGAAAAAACTAAAAGAACTCATTGACCCAAAAGCACCAGTTTTTATATCATCATATGTTGAACCGACGCTTTCACAAGAATCTTCTAATAAAATTATATCTCTTTCTTTACATATTTCTTGTATTTCTTTCATTTTACAAGGAAAACCGAGAACATGAACAATGATCATAATCGATGGATCATATTTATCGACCAATTTTCTTAGATGATCAATATCAGGGCCAAGTGTTTCTTTATCGCAATCAACTAATTTGACATCATACCCCAATTGTATAAACGGTGTAACTGTAGTCACCCACGAAACCGCTGGAGCAATAATAATTTTATTTCTTAATTTACCAGATACATTCAATGTCTGCGCCATAGCTAAATTAGCTGAAGACCCGCTATTAACATATACTGAGTGTTTAACTCCAATATATTCTGACCATTTTTTTTCAAATTCTATAGTACGATCTCCTTTAGTAAGTTTTGGATTAGTTTCCAGCCATTTTATCAAATAAGATATATCTTTTTCATCAATAGTATCTCTAACGAGAGGGACTTTCATATTTTTTTAATTTTTTTTTATCTTCTCAACTTCTTTATTCTTTCATCTTGTAAGATTATTTCCCTAGAAGTTTCAATACCGTTTTTAAAATAGAATGTTCTTATAATATTATTTGCCCTTAATATTATTTTACATAAACCTATTTTATTTATATCGTCTATTTCATTAAAATCATCACAATTGGCTCTTATTACATTAAACAAAACATCGTTTTCCTCTTCTATATTATCTACGAGATTTCTTATCATTATATAAAAATTATTTTTTAAGTTCTAGTAGCCTGTGAAAAATCTATATCAACTGGGGTTCTTCTTCCAAAAATTTTAATAGCTACTTTTAATTTTTTCTTATCATCGTTTATTTCTTCGACAACAGCATTAAAATTACTAAAAGGTCCATCCGTTATAATCACATTTTCACCAATTATGAAATTTGATTTTGTAGTTGTACCTTCATCTTCAAAGTTATCAATTTTACCAAGTATTCTTTTTACTTCTTCTTCTTTTAATGGTTCTGGTTTATCTTTTGTACCTAGTATATTCATAACGCCTTGTGCATTATTAATTATATGTTGAACTTCTGATGACATGTTTGTTTCTATGAGAACGTAACCGGGATAATAATTAACTTCTCTGTTAATTTTTTTACCATTTTTAACATAAACTTCTTTACGTATAGGTATGATTATTCTCTTAACATCCTTTTCGTATAAATTTTGTTTCAAAAATTCACTATCTATATGTTTTTTAGCCTTTTTTTCTTTGCCACTATAACATCTAATGACGTACCATTTCATTTCATTTTCCATATTGTTTTATTGTATTTCTATAATTTATATTAAAAACGTTTAAATGTTTAAATTTTTATATGTGATGTATTCGATTTGAATCTTTCTTCTATAAATGAATAATTTACAAATTTTTTCTCCAAATCTGAAAACGATGGACTTTGAGTAGCTATTATTGGATTTACTAAAAAACTTGTTCTTTTGTTTTGTATTTCTTTACAAAAAAATACATCATTTATATCATCAATACTTTTAATTTGATTAATGTTTTCGAATTTATTTATTATCTGATTATATGTTTTATGGTTATATGCTACTGCGTGAGCTGAAAAAGCGTTTCTGAGTAATATTAAATTTGGTCTAAAAATATTACATTTTTCGTGTGTGTTTGCACCTAAATAAAATAATGACCAATCTATATTACCAACTTGATTAATTGCTTTTTCTAAAATTTCTATTGGTTTATTTTCTTGAATAAAATGCACATCATCCTCAAATATTAAAACGTTTTCAATTCCTCTTTCTTTAACATCTTGAAATATTTTTAGAAAACTCTTAATTAGACCTATTCTACCATCAGGATTATCAACAGCAGATATTCTTATAACTCGATCTAATATACCAACAGATTCAAATTCTTTTGTCACTTGTTGCCATCTATCTGTTCTTCTATCCAAATTGATGCAGTAAATTTCTTTGAAATAATTAAATGGTTGTATTTCTTTCATATTTTATCCTCATTTCCCACTTATTTTATTTTTTTAATATCTTTTATTGTTAACTCTAATAATTTTTCATAAGTGCAAGTGATCTCATCAGAATAATATTGTTTTCTTATTATTTTTAAATAATTTTCTGATTTTTCAGTAACATATTCATCAAAATCCATATCAAAAAATTTATACAAATCTTTTATAAAATTTTTAACATTGATTAAATGGCCACTCCCTATAATTTCATCTTTTTTACATTTAATTGATCTTTCTATTATTATTGATGGATGTATTAAATCTCTATTAAAGTCTATATTTCCAATTTCAATTTTCTTTTTATTTATTATTGAATCGAATATTTTATTAAATAAAAATCCATTTTTTCTATACGGTGTATTGAAATTAAAAGGATATAAAATTATAACATTCTGATTGTATTTTCTTTGATTTTTAATAAAATTAGTTAATTTTTCCTTCGATTTTATATATGATGTGTAGTTGTAATTATAAGAAGTATCTATGTTTATTTTTCCATCTATATTATTCCACAATTCGCTAGTGGAATAAACTACTATTCTATTCGATATTGGTTTAAAAAAATTAATAACTTCTATAGTATATTTGAAATTTATATCGTCAAATATATTTGTATCATCTTCAATAAAAGTTCTTTGTTCTGCAAAGCATAAATACACATTATCATATTTCTTATTATAATAATGAGCATAATTTATATTCCTTGATGATATTCTTTCGTAATCATCAGGAAAATAATGCGATAATTGTGATGTATTTCCTACTATTAAATTTTTCATATAAATCCCATGTTTTTAAATTTTTTAACTACGAAATCAAAAGATGACGGAATAAGATGAATATGACATTCATCCCAGTCGTCCAAATAGATTGGATTTGTTTTACCATCTTCCATTAACATATCATAAAATATAGTTATAAATGGAATGTCATTATCTTTACATTTCTTCTCTAAATATTCATTAAATAATCTTGTAACGTGATTTCTTTGAAGGCACGTACCATAAGTCGGCCAACCTGGTCCAGTATATGGTTTGCTTTCATTCCATGAAGCTATTGGTCCCCATATCATCATGTTATATCCTAATTTTTTATAAAATAAAACCGTTTTAAAATATTCATCAATACTATTTCTAATTAGTTCATCAAGATCTTTATTTTTTTCTAAATGTTCTTTCATAATATGAGCTCTTATATCTATTTCACCGAAACAAAACATGACTTTATCATTAATTTTGTCGACTGGCGAAAATGTTAGTATTCCGTTTATAAATGGTATTTTAGTGGCTAATCCAGTTGCTGTAGAAGGTCCAATTCTATAAGCTTTGAAGAAATTTGATTCATTTTTTGTTCGTGCATGAGGGGACCAAATATCAATCATTTCTTTACATCCAGAAAAAATTGCCGCGTGACTATCTCCAATACAGTGTATCATAATTCTTTATATTTTTCTATAAAATCACTACATATTCCATAACAGGATTTTAATTCCATTTCTATATATTCGCTTTTTTCTGGCAAAACACATATTGAAAGTTTCGTTAATTTTTTCCCAGGATATGTCCAAATTTTATTGTTTGATGTTAATGTAAAATCATCATTTTGATGCCAAAAGAAATTTCTCTGAATTTTTTCATCAATTTCTTTTAATGTAACAAAATTATAATAAGCTTCAATATTCTTACAATGAAACCACATATTATTTAAATATTCATCAAAATCATTAAAATTGAATTCATATAAGGGTTCATTATGTTCGGTTTTCCATGTTTTTTCAATGTACCATATATCCAATTCAACATCATAGTCATCTTTCAAGGCTTTCTTTAAATAGAAAGGTGAATTTTCTTCTTTTTTATCTGTTCCATTTATATTGCCTCTATGTGAAATTAATATCATATATTATTTATAATTTTTTAAAAAATATTCTAAATCTTCTGGTACTCCAATTCCCCACATTTTCTGAATTATTTGTTCATATAAGTCGATGGGTAAATTTTTATCAATTGTTAACATTTTTAATTTCCTAGAAGTGGGAAGACCATCATATCTTTCTAAATGATCTTTTAAAGATATTTCATATTTGCAATCTATGTTGGATAAAGCTTTATTAAGACTAACATAATGTATGTCTTTTGTTGATACTAAAACTCCATCTAAATCAAAAATTATAAGTTTTATCATACGTGACTATCTCCTATACAATGTATCATAATTTATTTATCATTTTTTCTAAATTTTCTATATCGAAAATATAATCATTTATATCATATTCAGTAGAACACAAAACAAGGAGAGTATCATTTCCTGTCAAAAATATTTGAGAATCCCATATAAATTTATCCACAAAAACGGATTCACCTTCATTAATAATAATGGATTTTCTTATTTTACCGTCATATAATTTAACTTCAATTTTTCCTTTGATACAGATTAATATTTGTTGAGTCGAATAATGTGCATGATTACCTCTTTCAACATTTTTCGGAACATTAGTGACAAAAAAGATTCTTTTTGGTTCAAATGGTAAATTTTTAAATTCAATTGGTACTAATAGACCCTTATTTTCTTCAAAATATTTATTAAGTATCATATTCAAAATTTTTATTTTCGTATAAGAAATTCTCAATTTTTTCGATATCAATTTCTTCCAAAAATGGATGTACTGGTAAAGACAAAATCTTATCGTTTATCTTATATTCTACGCGATTATATATTCCTTTTAGTGGGGTCATATCTGAAACATGATATTCATAATGTATCATATATGGTATTTTATGATTGTTTAATTTTTTTATAATGTCTATTCTGTTTTGAAAAAGAATTGTAAATTGATGGAAAACAGAATAATCATTAACTTTGATTCCCTTTATTATATTTTTATATCTATTTGCTATGGATACCCTTTTATCATTAAGTAAACGAAATTTATTGATTTTACTATTAACTACAGCGGATTGAAATTCATCAATTCTACTATTAATTCCTATTTTTTCTATAGTTTTATTATATTGGCCATAAAATCTCATTTTTTTGAAATAATCTATATCTTTTTCATTATTAAAACTAATCATACCACCATCTCCCATGGAAGATAGTGGTTTTGTGGGATAGAAACTAAATACGGCATAATCCCCCCATTTACCAGATCCTGAACCTGTAGATTGAGCACAATCTTCTATCACAATATGATTATTTAATTTAGCATAATTCATTATTTTTTCCATTTGACAATTATTGCCAAATAAATGAACGGGTATTATAATTCCATTTTTAATATTTGGTAATTTATTTACATCTATAGTTAAGCTACTATCGACATCTACATAATATATGTTATTTGTAATATTTTTACAAGCGACAGCTGTCGGATAAGCACCAAAATTCGGTAATATAATGACCATGTTATTTTTATAAATTCTTCTAAGTATAAGAATTATAGCATCAGTAGCGTTTTTAACAGTGACATTATATTTTTTACCACTGATATTGAAAAAATTATTTTCTAGATAATTCGTTTCGTCTCCAAATAAATATACTCCTTTAGACATAATATTTTTCCATCTAATATCTATTTCGTCTTTGAAATATTTATATTCCCTATTTAAATCTACAAAATTCATATTATTTATACTTTTCAATTAATTTAAATATTTCGTCCCTATCATCTTGATACATTTCATCATCAGAATAATCGTCTTTGAACCAAGTTCTTTCAAAATCACCTGGAAATTTACCAGAATTATGATCTTTTCTATATAAATTAACTAATTGAAAAACATGTTTATCTAAAGAGCCTAAAATTTCATATGTTTCGCCTTTTGAATTTCTACATAGATCAATTTTATTATCAATATTTCTTTCAAAAATCCCAGCATTAAAAGAATTAGAAGATTTTTTATATATTTCCAAACTCATCAGAAAATAATTTCTATTCCAAATGGAACACATTAAACTATTTCTCAAAAAAGCGTCATTTTTCAATTTTATTATTTGATGATTGTTTATTGTTTTGTAATGTTCAAATCTCATAGTTTGAATATCTTTAGTCAATCCAATTCTGCCAATATTATCTTCTAAATAACTCATTAAATCATTAAACAATCCCATATTAATAGGTCTAATTATAGGTCTGTCTTCATTCCAATAAATGAAAAATTCATCATCTACTTTAGAAAAAAAATCTAACATCTCAAAAACCCAATAACATGGTCCTCTATCAACATCGCCCAAAGAATAGAATTTCCAATTACATAAATCGAAATTTGGTTTTTTGTAACCAATTATAGTGACATCTAAATCACTATTCCAATATTTATCCATTGAATACTTTATAATTGGTATTAAATGATAGAAAGAATTACAAACAGGCATGTAAATTTTCACGATTATTAATTATTTTTTTAAATCATTTCTTTAATATATTTAAAATTTTTTGGTAATAATTTTTCACATCCATTTTCATCCAGTTCAATTATTGTAAAATGTCTATTTTCAAATGGATATATCTTATTTTCAACGCAATGATTTAAATATTTTTCATTAGCAAATTTTTTATTACTTGGATGACTATATGTGTTTATTTTATAAATCATATCATCTACAGACATACAAAAAGAAAAATGACAACCCACAATTTCTGGATATTCGTTTCCAACATATCTCCATTGTGATGGATAATTATACTTAAATAATTCATATTTACATGAAGCAGCAGCTTTAAAAACTAAATCCGACCAAAAATAATTATATTTGAAAAAAAATTGATTTAGAGGCAGAGTACATTTGCTAAATTTATTAGTATATTCTATTATCTTATCATAATATTGTGAATATATTATTTCATCAGCATCTACTGAAATAATAATATCGTCATCTTTTAATTCTATGTGTTTAACGAAATTACCTCTCATTATGGGTTCATTTATTTTATGTATTGTAATTTCATCATTGGTTTCTATAGTTTCTTTAGATATGTTAGAAGGAACATATAAAATTTTATCAATTTTATTATCGGGAAAAAGATGTAAATAATCATTAAATATAAAATCTCTTTTTTTTCCATTATGAGTTACGTCATACTCCATTATTATGAATTTATCTATATAATCATAAGATTCCAACAAATTTAATATTAGATATTTAATTTCTAAATCAACGTAAAAATAAGTTTTTAAATAAACCATTCGTCTATTGTTTTTTTTATAAAATCAAATTTATTATTATTATTTCCATTTATAATACAAGTATTACTTAAACCGTGATCAGAATCTATTGCTCTAAGTATTTCGAATTTTGGTATTCCTAATAAATGTAAAAAATCATTATTATATTGACTCAATTCATAAGAATGCGGAGATGAACTATGAATATTTCTATTCCAAAACTTATAAGCGAATTCTCTTTTAAAAATATTATTGGTGCCTAAATAATATGTATGTCCTAATTCACTTTGACAAGCTTTGGAATATGTTTCAAAATTATATGGTGTTATTTTCATATTATCTGTTTCTTTTTCGAAATTAATATTTTCATTTAATATTCGTGTGATATTAAAATAAGTTAATCTTAAAACATCAACATTATTAATTTTACAATCGTTAATTAAATCGTTAAATTTAATCTGATCGTTTAAAACACAAAAATGATCCTCCTCGAAATGAAAAATATATTCATTATTGGATTTATTTAATAGAGATAAATAATTGGTAGAATAAACTTTATCTGTGTTTTCATTAAAACTTAAATCAATATCTATATTACATTTTTCTATAACATTCAATATAATACCTTTTTCTGATTCATCTAATTTATTATCTATATTGATATAAAACTTTGAGTTTTCAATAAAAGAAAGACTTTTTAAAGAATAAAAAAAATATCTAATTCGATTCTCTTTATTTAATTTAATATTTCCTATTATGTCGATCATAAATTTTCGAAAAAATTATTTAAAAAATTTTGTATATTGTTTCTCTCAACATACACGAATTCTGCATCGGAATACCACGGACCAAAAGTTTTTTTAATTATATTTGAATATTCATTTGGTTTGTATAATATTTTAAGATCCTCCAAGTGTGTGCCACATAAATCCAGAGTTATAACCAATTTGGTTTTTGAAAACAATGATGATATTTGAATATTTCCACTTATAGAGCATAAAATAAAATCGCAAAGTTCATTATTAGATAATGAAGCGTACTCTTGTAAGTTTATGCATTTAATTTGCGGTAGATTTTCAAAATTTTCAATACTTTGTCCAAAAATAAATATTTTTTCATATTTATCGACTAAATTATTTAGTATATAATTAGCCAATTCATCACTCATATTTCTTTTGTTGTCATGGTCTCTTTTTCTAATACAAATTATTACATATTTTTTGTTTTCGTGTATATTTTTAACATCACAAAATTCTACGTCTGTCATTATATCTTTATATACATCATAATATTTATACTCAATAGGATAATTATTTATCATTATAAAATTTTCGTTTAATAATTTCCTACTGTTTGGTATTAAATCTATTATTTTGGATGATTCTATATTTAATTTTTTAAAATTTTCATATGAAATGACTTTTTTAAAAACAGAAGTATATAAAAATTCTCTACCGGATTTAGTTACTATTGTGTCACTATCATCTATCAATCCTTTCATATATAGTTTTTTAACTTGTAAATAAGTCATGTTTAGTTCATGACCCAACTCTAAATATTCATTGGGATTAAATCCTCTAGTATAATCATCTCCAATCTTTCCACTTCTTTCACTTTTTGAAGCTAATATATATTTATTCATTGTAAAAAATTTTTTAATTGTTCATTGAATTTATATTTAAGTTTATCCATATTTTCCAAAATTATTTTTGGATGTTCGCCCTTGAAAACACTAGTAAAAGATTCACCTCTTAATTCTGGTCTATATTCATGAACTCCTTTATATTTTTTTTCAATTATCAATTTTTGATTATCATTACCATTAACCCAAGGTAAATATAAACTGTTAAAATAATTTGAAATATTACCTCCCATATGAACGTAATCATTGTAATATTTTATTTTTTCATTAACTTGAAATGGAAAAACATACGAATAATGATACATTCTTATTCCATATTTATCTGATAAATAATTAAAATTCAATTCTTTTTCTGGTAATATATCTTTAATAACATGCCCAATAACAGGTGGTCTATGACTTTTCCAATATGATCCTGGATATATTTTTCTAATTCTCACAAATGGAGAATTTTCTTCAAATCCGGTTATATATCTATCGAATCCTCCATAAAAAGAAATACTCTTAAAATTGACGTTTGTATATTTTTCAGTTTCTAATAAAAATATTATTTTTTCTATGTCTTCTGGTTTAAATATTTCATCACAATCCAAATTCCAAATATAATCATTATCTTGATTTAAAAATTTCATATAAGATTGTGCTTGATCTCCTTTCTCAGAATATTGAGAATGAATAATTTTAATCTTATTTTCAGGATCTGGATAGTTGTCTATAATTTCGTTTGTACCGTCAAATGATGTTTTATAACCCATAGATTGCCAATATGAAACAGGCCCTTCAGCTATTAAAATTTGACTAGCGTATGGATATACCGATTTGATACATTCTTCTAATACGTAATTACCATTAAAAACAATTATTCCAAAAGATATTTTCATAAGAAATTATTTATTTTTTAAAATATTTATAATACGTCGTTTTATTTATTTCATAATATTCATCATATAATAATTTCACAGGTCTAATATGAATAGGGGCTGGAAACAAGGGTTCGTCTGTTGTATCATATTTATTAATATGAAAATATGGTTTAAATTTCATAAAATGACAAAATATTATTTTCTGTTGTTTGCCGTTAAATATAATTTTTTTATCAATCATATCAAAATTATTATATTGATATAAACTAAAATTATAAGGTGCTGCGTGTCCTATTTCATCAATTATACATAAATATTCTTCATAATATATTGGAAATAATTCCAAATATTTTTGATCCCCACAAGTAGCATACTCTGGAAATCTAGTATCTTTACCTGATACTAATTCCCACCAAAAATTACAACATTCCTTACCTTTTTCATCACCTCTAAAATAAATTATTCCGACATTAAATTCACCTACTTTATGACCTCTGGGTACGTGTCTATGTCTTATGATACCAATTGATTTATTTCCAATTTCATCGTAAATACCATCTACTGGATGATAGAAAATTATATCAGAATCTATATAAAGAATTTGTTCTATTTCATTATTTAATAAATATTTACAAAAATAAGATGCTAAAGACCAACAAAAATAATTATATTCTCTTTTTAATCTTGTATCTTCTAATTCTTTATCCGTTTTAAGTAAATCTATGATATTATATAATTTCATTTTATTCAAATTTAAATCTATTAAAATATCATAAGTTTTTTGATCTAAACATAAATAATGTAAAATGAAATCATCATTTTTCTTAACCAAGGAATCGTATAAAACTAATCCCTTTAATAAATATTTTTCATCCGATAATGTGCATAAATTATACATATATTTTATTATTTTTTAAATCCACGTATGGAAACTTATATAATCACAATGTTTATTTCTTTCAATAATTCTTTTTATTTCAATATCATTTATCAAACTATGACTACCATTTAAAGAATAATTATAATTTTTAAATATCATTTCGTTTGGATAAAAATTATACATAAAATTGCCATATAATTCATAATCAGCCGGATAACAATTATCAGTCATATTTCGATAAATATATTTTTCAATAAAATCATTACTATCTTCACATCCGCAATGTTCAAATAATTTTTTAATATATTTCTTATCATACATCATAACTTCAGAAATAAAAGAATGATGATACATTTTTTTTATATTTAATAAATCGTTATAAATAAAACACGGGGGGTGTAAAGGTTGATCTCTACCCAAATAGAAAATTGTTTTATTATCTTCAAAAAAATTTAAATCTCTATTTATTACTCCATCTGACTCCAAGATCAAAAAATTATCATTTTTTGTGACATTTTGAAACATCTTCAATAAAATTTGATATATCCAGGTCGGTCTATAATTTACCCTTTTAAAATCCAATTGGATTACATCATTTTCTTTATACAAATGAATAGGTTTATTCGTTTTATTTTTAATTAAATCCAAATCGTTAAATGGTTTGTCCATTAATATTAAATAAAAAGATTCAAAATTCTTTAAATGTCTATCAGCGTGTTCAACGACAAACTTAATTTTATTAAAATCTTTTTCATGGGATACTATTACTACATCATACATAAATAAATGTGTATTTTTTTAATTACCAATTCCAAATTTCAGAATCTTTAATTATTCCATCATCATAAGGTTCATTATTTTTATTAATAGCCGGAAACACTTGTTCAATTAAAGCATAATAATTCAAATATTTAAATAAATTCCATTGTTCTGGTCCGCAAAAAGTTTTCGGATTTTCCATTTTATTTAAGACAACATTTAAATAATTATTGTTTATAGCATATGCGTTCGTGCCTTCGAGCGGAAAAAATCCATCGCCTTTATACATTATATTTTTATAATTTCTTAGTAATCTATTTTTATAATTACCGTGTACGTTATTTAGTCCGATGAAAAATAAATCCCAATCCGATGGTAATTTTCTATAACAAACTTCCATATTATCGAAATTTTCAATTTTCATCACAACATCATCTTCCAATATAAGAACATTGTTTAATTTTTCTTCCTTTATTCTTCGATATGTTATTAAATGCGAATAAGCACAACTAAAAACACCAAGATCTATATATGGTTTAGAATCCACGTTATATCCAAGTTCTCTTAATTCATCTTTATTTATTTTTTTCTTACCCATTCCATAAATAATTTCATAATCTAAACCTTCAAGTCTTTTATTCAATGATGGTAATCTACTAGATCCTTCAAAAGAAACAACGTAAACTTTATTGAAAATTTCATTTATTTTATTCATAATTATTTATTTTTTTAAGTATGTATCATACATATAATCTTCAGCGATTAAATATTCTTTACTCAGATTGAAATTTTTTCTAACATACTCTAATTTCAAATTATACAATTCTTCACTTATTCCACACACTATTTTATTTAAATCTTCAAAATTATCAAATATCAACATTCCTCTATCATCAAAATATTCCCCTATCGATGGACATCCCCAATAAATAGGAATGGTACCGGTCGCGAAACAATCAATTAATTTTTCAGTGAAATAATAATCCTTTTTTGTGTTTTCAATTACTATTGAAAACATATAATCTTTTAATCCTTGTAATTTATAATCTATTGGATTTATTCCTCTGCCATACAAATCTATATTTTTTATGTTATTTATAACATCGTGTCTTAAATTATGGCCTTTTGTGAAATTTTTACTGGATGTTATCATTGATAACATTTTACTTTTTTGATAAATTAATTGATCCTGTGGTTTTATCCAACATCCACAAGTAGGTACAAATTTGAATTTATTTCCTATATCAAGAAGTTCTTTATTGTTTGTAAATATTATATCAAATAAATGATGATTATTTTTTATCCATTCATGAGCATAACTAGTTATTGATGGTGATTCTAATAACCAAGCTATTTTATTTTTTACTCCTCCGTTAACCCTGCTAAGAGATTGATCCGTATACACTGCTATTTCTTCATTTCCGATAATAATAGATCTATCCCAATTTATATATTTAGACATTTGAATATCTGTACTGTATAACGCATGACTAAATAGATTATCATCTATTTTTATTTTCTCCACGAATATATTATAATTTTTTTAGTTATATATACATAATATGAATGTCTTTGTTTAAATATTCGATAATAAAAAATAGATAGTAATTATTATTTTAATTTTATTGTCATTCCTTGATAACTAAATGGTCTGCCGTATATAGTAAAGTACGTATCAAAAAAATTTACATTTATTTTATCCGATGATGAACTATCGAATATCACCCTATTATTATAATTTATCAAAAAATTAGACATCCCATATAAATATTCTTCACACATTTCTCTTCTAGTTCTTGTATATTCTATTTTTTGTGGTTGTGACGACGGTTTAGTAGGATGAACTGATATTTTTTCTATTGTAGGGATTTTAATTCTATTTTTAAAAAGTTTATCTACACAATCATAAGAAAAAGCATTTTTATTATCGCTTATATCAGATTCAGTAAACAATGTCTTTACAAAGAAAGGTATGAATACATATGAATTTATGGTCGGTAATATTTCATCATAAAAATAATTATCTATAGGCTTAATTTCATCCTTTGTTATTTCTATTATTTTTTGAAATAATCCATTTTTATTATTTAAAATCATAGCAAAACAACCATATGTATTTATAATTTTAAATATATTATTCTTTACTTGAGTCGGATAAATAGATTGATTCAAATTTGAACCAAGAAACAATATTTCCCAATCTTCAGGAACGTTATTCGCAAAATATTTAAATCTTTCTTCAAAATCATCACAGAAAATCACGTCATCTTCAAAAACAGATATTTTATTATATCCTTTCGATAAAGCGTCCTTTATAACACCAATGTGGCTTCTTAAACACGCTATCTGAGCCTTTTTTAAATCATTTTCTTTTATTTTAAGTTTTCTTCCATCCACTGCATCAAAACGTGTAAATGACATATTGAGTTTATCGAATTCATCGATCATATGTTCTAATCTATCGGATCTTCTTTTTAGATTTATAACATAAGTATCGTCTACAAATTTATTTAAAACATTTCTTTTTTTAATTTCAATTTTTTCATATGGATTATATTTTACAATCCAACTATCTAAATTATCACTATTATTTAAATGATTACTATTTTTGAATTTAGGCAATAAATAAGTTATATGTTTTGGGAAATCTATTTCCTTCTTTAATTTTATCCAATTTTCATACAATCCGTCATGATCGGAATACCAATCATTTTTAAATTTCACATCTTCATCGAAATAAAAAGAATAATGTTTCATCTTTTCTGATAATAAAACTGTTTCATATTTACAATCTAAAATTGGTGGTTCGTGTGATTTGAATTTTTCACCGTTCCATATCCATAATCTATTAAATGGTTCACCAGCCCAATCTTTACCAATAGCGATTAAATTTTCTCCAACGAATTGAAAAACATTAAATTTACCAGATTTAGCTTTTTTTTCTTTTAGTTCAATTTCAGATTTAATGATTTGTTCAGACGTCCATTGTTCGTCTATATCAATCTCCCATAAAAAACAAGATGATGTTATTTTTTTAATTTCTTCAATTGCCCTATTAACCATTTCATCTTTACTATTCCACATTCCATCTGATTCTATAAAAATAATATTATTATATCTTTTCTGTAAGTCTTTCATATATTCTATAGTGCCGTCTATGGATTTTCCATTATTATGATATATAGATGGCATTTTTTTACACCAAGATGTTGAATCATTATTTTTAGCTGCTCCTTCTACAACGACCCAGTAGTTAAAATTTTTAGATAAAAATTCTGCATAATTATTGTGTTTTAAATGATGTATTCCATTTAAAATTATGGTAAATGCAATTCTATTAACTAATTTTTTATCTTTATTATCAATTATTTCATCAATCTCAGCGGATATTAAACTAACAACATCATGTTTCTTATATTTATTTGTAGTTATATGTTTACATATAGTACTAATATACCATTCATATTCTGGTTTATCACAAAAACATATGAAAGTCTTTTTAGAATTGAATAAATTATCCCTAGTCATAGTAAAAGCGTATGGACCAGAAGACCTCCCTATAATAATATCACAGAATGTAGATAAGTAAGATATTTCATTCAAATCACATTTTTTATCAATTATATCATCAGTATAAAAAATATTGTTTTTATCTATTCTATTTTTAGAATCTGTTAATACAAATAACACATTTTTATATAAAGATGATATACAGTCAATAATTTCATTCATATCAAAATTATCACATTGACCAGACCTAGTTATACCATTAGATATGAGGATTTTAATGTATTTTTCCTTGCCTTCAAGAAAATGATTAATTTTTTTTATATCAAAATAACCATAGTCAATATTTGGAATATAATGTTCGATACTTTCTAATTCAATATTCAATTTCTTATATATTTCTTTATATATTTCATAATTAGCTTTAAGATTTATTCCTATATTATCTACAAAATATCTATTTTTTTGACCCACCCAAGTATTAATATAAATTGTATCGTCATTTATGGTCAATTGTTCTTCCTGTAATATATTTTCCGGAATTTTACTTTCATATTTTATATTACAATCTTTTATAATATTTTTATCACAGACATGTTCCAAATCAAAATAATAAGAATAATTTTTAGCTTTATATTTTTTCATTATATCTTTTATAAATTCTTTAGAATAATGAATATCGCCATTATGATAATTATTATAAAATACAACTTTCATGTTTTCATTTATAAATCTTGTAGATGGAATCATTTTATATGGAGGCGGCACTCTATAGTCGTCTCTATTATCTATTTCCCCAATCACATAATCACCATAAGTTCTTATTCCCGATAAATGATAATGATAAGCTTTAATAGTAAATGATGGATTACTTACATTGTATCCGGCACTATCAAATTCATAAGCTATAGCGTTATCACATCCAGCTCTTCCCATCTCAAAATTTCCATTCAATCCTTGTTTAGTTTTACCTTTAAATATCCAAACATCCTGACTACAACCATTATCGTCTTTATTAATCGTATTGAAATGTTCAGACTTGAAAGGTTTGAATGATAAAATGTCCCATCTGCTCAAAAGAAAAGCGTCATCTTTATTTATATATTTTTTAATTAACTCAATATTATCTTTATCCAAATAACAATCTGAATTTAATATAATATTAATATCATTATCATTAACATAAAAATTAATAATATTAAAAAAATCTTTAAATTTTGGTTGATTCGTTATTCTTATCTTGATTAATTTATCATTATCAACTTCCAAATCATCTGATAATAAAACATACAAATTGTCTATGTTATCATTTTTTAATAACATGTTAAAACAGTAAAGTATTTCATTGTGTCTTTCGTACTGTTTTGGTTTATAATAATTATAAAAAACATTAATTTTACTATCTTCTATAATTGGAATGTTTGTATCAATATTATATCCCCATTGAGTTATTTTCCCATTGGATATATTAGCATTTAAACTATATTCATTTGAATCGAAAATCTTTAAATTCATTGCCAATTTTTTATTTTAATAATATTATTATATTTTATAATATCGTTACTGTCATTATTATTTATGAAATTATAAATGGATCTAAAATAATCCATTTTAACCCAACTCATGTTTATATTTAACAATCTTATATACCTATCTGTGGAATTTATACTAGATGATTTATTTTCTCTATAATAATTAATATTTCTTTTAAAATAGAAATTTTTATTATCAATATAATATATAACTTTTATGTCCCTATCATTAAAAGAAATTTTAGATATCATATCTTTATCTGTTAATGTATCATATAAATTTCTACTATTAACTGAAATTGCATTGTCAAATATTTGACCATCAACATCTTCTACATCACCGGTTAAATATTTATATTCATTAGATAATATAAACTTTGTTGTTAATCCCATTATATTATCATTATTTAAAATATCTATTTTATCTAAATTCTCAATAAAATCAGAAAATTCATGAACAATATTTGATTTTATATATGATTGAAATCCTATATCATTGTATCTAATAAAATCATATTCAGAATAATCATATTTATTTAAATTATCCAATATAAGATTATCAGTATCAAATACGAAAACTTCTTCTATGTTTTTATTTTTTAAGAAGTTTGATATTATTAACCATTTTTGAATGCAAAATATTCTATAATAGTCAGTTGTTAAATATTTCCGACCTTCTTTAGTAGATAATAGAATGTTTAGAATATTGCCCAATACGGTTATTATCTTTTCATCCATGAAATCATTAAAATAATAAAAATCAACAGGATACTTTTTTATATGTTCTTCATTTTCTTTATCTCCCAGAAATATTATTTTGTTATTATTATTTAATGCTGTTTGCACAGTTAATTCTATGTATTCATTGTATCCATAATGAATAAATATAATGGGAATTTTATCTCTATCTACTATAAAATTATTTTTATATAATCCCATACTTTTACTACAATATACAGCCATACTTGAATATGTAGTAAATGTATGGATAAAATAATTACAATGTGACATTATAAATAGGTCCAAAGGACCATTGAAATTGGTGAGATTTGATATGAATATGGAATTTTCATCGACAATTTGTTTCTCATCAGAAAAAACCAATATTTTATAATTTTCTATTTTTAATTCGTTGATCTTTTTATAGCACTCATCCATATATTTTTCATAAGGGAAATAAAATCTTCCTTTATAAAAATTTCTATAATCGGTCTGTCTCACATGAACAGATATCAAATTATATCCTTCGAAATCCTTTACTATATTATTAACAATATCTTGATATTCTGGTTTTAATTTCAAGTCATTAAATTTAGCATCATTGAAATTAGATGGTTTGGATAATTCAGTATCCCATTGGATATCCACAAAACTATCTTTATTCTTTTCATAGAACTCAGAATCACATAATTTATCTATATTGAAATAATTACTATCAGTGAAATGAGGAGCATATATATTATCAATATCATATGTATTATATATGTGATATAATATATATAATTGATTGCATAACCTACCGTTATACAGAATTGAAAAATTATTTGACATTAACACATATTATTTTTATAAATATCGTCTATATCTAATTCTTTTATTAAAGTATATTTATTATTTACAAGTATTTCTTGTATTCTATTTTTATTTTCTATTCCATCAAAACAACTATTATGTTCAACACAAATGTAATTGAACTTATATTTATCAAATGGAAAAGTTTTTAATATGTCGTATTCTAATCCCTCAACATCAAGCGATAAAATGTCAATCGTTTTTGGAGCATTATAATTATCTAAAATATTTGATAACGTCGTGGATATCAATTTAATCGACTGACTTGTTTCTACATTTTTCTTAACCCAATATCCAGGATTATCATTAATTACTCCACTAACTGCACCAGCTATCAGAAAATCCATATTTTCATTTGCTGTTAAGGAACATATTTCATTTGAAATATAACAATTTCTATTTTTTCTTAAATTCTCTAAAAAATTAGGATTTGGTTCGATTAGAATTCCGTTCCATCCAAGTTCCTTTTCAAAATAATATGTATTACTATACATAATACCGTCACAAGCACCAAGTTCAACAAAAAACCCATTTCTTTTATAACCAATTAATTCCAATAGAATTTTATCTTGTCCATATTGGGATTTGAAATTATCATCACTCATGAGAATTATTTTATTTTTTACAAAACCAATCTCTTCTTAACCACACAAAAGGCATATCACTTGTACTAGTACATGGTTTTTTTGTATTTTTAATTTCCCAATCAACTAAAGCTACCATACCACTGTTCAATTCCGATTTAAAATATCTTTCAATAACAAAACCATTTTCAGTGAGTATTTTTTCAATATTTTTTTCAGATGGACGACATCCCATTTCATTAAAAGATTGATCTTCCCCCCTTTCATTAATAAATGAAACAAAATTATCGTCATCAGAATCACTTACGATTGTTTCAAGAAACATATTCTTGCAATTATTTGCACAATTTTTCAAATTCTGTTCATAATTTTTTAAATGATATAAAGTGCCCATATGAATAATTAAATCGTAACAATCGCCGAAATTCCATTCTTTGTCCAAATCGCACTTAATTACATTGAACGATGGATATCTTTGTTTGACCACATTTAAATGTTCTTCCCTAGCATCACTCACTGTAATAATCGCCCCAAGTTTAGATAGTTCGCCACTAACATCAGCATATCCACAACCAAGCTCCAATACAGTTTTATTTTTAAACCAATTTTTACCATAATAATTAATTACAGCATTTATTCTTTTCTGTCTATAATCTGCATAAAGTTTTCCTTCAAACACCATTATTTATAATTGATTATTTTTTAAATTTTTTGTATAGAAAGAATTATGAACAAATATAGCATCAACTTGTCTTAATTTATTATCATTCGTGTATGATTGATTATAAACATCATATAGATTGAAATCGTTTATTCTGAAAATGTTTAATACTTCATCTAAATATTTTTGACCTATATATGTTGGTAATGTGATTATTTCAGTATATATAATATTTATTCTATTTTCTTTAATAGAATTGACTGCTCCTTCTATGACCATATATTCTGTTCCTTGTGTATCTAATTTTAGGATATCTATTTTTTCTATGTTATTATTTTCTAGGAAAGTATCTATAGTGATACTTTCGACGATTGTTTTATTAAGATTGTTCACGTATCCCATACTATCCCATATTCTATCACCGTCAGGATGTGTGCTCAATATAGAATTAGTTTGAGCCGCTGCATTAATATTAAATTCAATATTTCCATTTATATTACTTATAGCCTTATTATAAGGAATTAATTTTAATTTTTCAGATACATTTAATAATTCATTAAATGATTCTTTGTATGGTTCAAAGGCATATATAGTGGCGTTAGGAAATAATTTTCTATATATTGAAGATACACCTCCAATATAAGCACCAACATCGAAAATAATAGGATCTTCAATCTTTATTAATTTCTTTTGAGTTTCAAATTCATTCATATATTTTTCTTATATAATTTTCAGATATAGTTTCATTAAATCACTTTCATCTATATATATGAATTTATAAGTCCGTTTGTTTGGAAATCGATAATTAAATTTTAATATATAAGATAAAAATTAAATCATCATGATTAAGAGATTCAATGAGTTTATTATTGAAGATGTCAATAATCAAGTGCTCAATAATCCACAAATTATAACACGACCTAAAAATAATAGAGGACCTGATCCAAAGAGATACAATAAATTAATAGATTATACTTATCTCAGTGAGGATGCAAACATAGATAAAATAGAAGAAATATGCAAACAAGCCAAGGAAAATGGTTTCTATAGTGTTTGTATAAGACCACCTTTTGTTTCTTATGCTGTGAATTTTCTTGAAGGTAGCGATGTTAAAGTGGTTGCTGTTATATCTTTCCATAAAGGAGATGATAAAACTCAAGAAAAAATTGTTGAAGCTCAAAAATCTATATCAAATGGGGCTGATGAAATAGATATGGTTATGAATTGGAAACTATTGCAAAAATATTTCAAAGAAAGTGACGATGATAAGAAAAAAGATATTGAACAAAAATTATATAATGATATAAGAAAAGTTGTCGATGTTTGCCATGGTTCGAACGGAGCGTTACTTAAAGTTATTATAGAATCCGGAGAACTTACTCTGGAACAAATTAAAAAGGCTTGTGAAATATGCACTAAAGCCGGTGTTGATTTTGTCAAAACTAGTACTGGTTATGCATCAAGAGGAGCTGAAATCGATAAAGTTAGATTCATGAGAAGCATACTTCCAGATCATATAAAAATAAAAGCTAGCGGTGGAATTAGAACTTTACAAGATATAGAATCTTTCGTGAACGCTGGCGCAGATAGAATAGGAACATCATCTAATCCTGCTGTTATTACAGTGCAGACAGGAGGATATTAATATGATAACCGAATTACTAAAAAATACTTTAATCTAAAAAATATATATGATTAAAAATTATTTAGAACATATATCTTATCCAGATTACGATGAATATGATCCAGACGAAATCATTGAATTAGTTGGGTTGCCTAGTGGCGTATTTTTTGAAACAAAAAGAAAAAATTATTCAAAAATACAAAGAATTGCTAATTGGAGCGAAAGATTAAACACTTATACATTTAGAGATAAAGATTATTCTAAAATTTTATATTTATTAGACTTAGATGAAAATGTTATCGATTTATCTAATGATAATTATATTTTAAGTCAATTGAAAAAAATTGGAATAAAAAACGATTTTATAAAAAATGAAAATGGAATTACCATATACGGGGATATTAAACTGAATTATCAAAAATATCAAAAATTTCCAATTAAAATTCATCAAGTTGAAGGCGATTTTTCTATAATTCACAGTGCATTAATTACTTTTGAAAATTGCCCATCTATAATAAGTGGAAATTTTAATTGCAGTTTTAATAAATTAAAAAGCTTAAAGGGGGGTCCAAATGAAGTCGGTTTGATGTACGATTGTTCACACAACGATTTGAAAACTCTTAATGGTAGTCCATCAGATGCAGAATCTTTTAATTGTAGTTATAACGAACTTATAAATTTAGATTATAGTCCTTCATTTGTTACTGGGGATTTCAATTGCAGTCATAATAAAATAGAGAATCTGATCAACTCACCGTTCAGAGTTGGTGGTACTTTTGATTGTAGGTACAATCAATTAGATAACTTAAATAGTTTACCGATAGGAATTAGAGAAGTCTTGAGTGATCACAATCCGATGAGGGGAATATAATTCATGAAAAAATTACTAAAAATGAATAAATTAATTTAATATATACTAGAATATGAATGTGAATTATTGTAAATGTGGTTGCGGTGAAATAGTTCAAAAAAAATATAAGAAAGGGGTGGTTGAATATGATGAACCAAGACATTATGATAATGAAGGTAATTTGAAACAAAAAGATATCATAAGACAAAATGAAATTATTCAAAAATTAAATTGTTATTTTTTTAGATATAATGAAAAGAAAAAAGAATTATATGAAGTAGAAAACAATCATTAAATAAATTAATATATATACATATGAAAAAAGGAAGAATTGTATTAAATTTTACAGATTTCGGTAATCGTGAATGGAAAGATAGATTACATGGTGGTAACGCCGATAATAAAACACCAGAAGATTTCAACCCGGTTGACGTTGCTATAGGAACAGCTGTTGAAAGAGAACATAGCAATAATCCTGATATAGCTACTGAGATTGCTATAGATCATTTATCACAGTCTAATTCTTATTACGATCAACTCATCGCATCAGGAATAGCAGATGAAGAGGACGCTATTAGTTTATATGATGAATTAAAAGATGATTCAGATAAAGAAAAAGCTAGACTCGATATATTAAAAAATATGGATATAGAAGATGATGATATCGATGACGAAGGTGAAAATGTTGATATTGATGACTATGATAAAGACGATGATATTGATGACGAAGGTGAAGAAGTTGATATTGATGACGAAGAAGAAGATGATTTAGGAACAGACAAAGCTGACATAGATGATGAGAATGATGAATTAATAAACGATGATTATCCTGAAGTCAAAGAAAAAATAATTATGAATTTCAAGAGTTTTCTTAATGAAGATTAAAAACAACTAATTTATAAAAAAATAATAAAATAAATATGAATAAAGTAATTAAAAATTATAAATCCTTCGTTAACGAAGCTGAAGAATCAAATAAAATTGATGTAAATCAACCAGGTCCAGAAAGAAAAATTTCTAAGGAAAATAAATATAAATTTCAATTGCCTTTTGAAAAAAAAATAGTGGATAAACTTAATGATTATAATTTCACATTATACACACCCGAGGGTGAAAAGGAAGGAGATAAAAATTTTATAATCATTGATATATTAAATTTAACATACTCCATTACATCTATAGAAAACCCAGAAATAAGATCAATTGACACTTCTAAATTGAAACATATTATGGAAAATTTATAATATAACAATAATTTAAAATAAAAAAACCCAATCATTTAATTTGATTGGGTTTTTTTATTTTAAATTGTTACTGATTCGTAACGATCGCTACTTATTGTTTTCATCATCGTTTCGTAAGGTGTTTCTTTTTTTGGTTCATCTTCATTTTGAACGTCATCTCCAAGTAGAATAGATTTCAAAGTAGATGGTGAATATCCAGAAACTAATGCTACATTTTCATCAAATGAGCTAGCTGTGACATTATTTTTTTCAGCTCTCAAGTTCCAGTAAATAATTTTAGGAACTTTATATCCAGCTGCAGCATATTTACTTTTAATCATTTCAAGAGATGTGTGTTTGTAATTGGTTTTTGATGGATCAAATTGCATATCAGATAAAATTAACAACACTGTTGGCATATCTTCTTGAGTCAAATTATTTTCAATCGCTTTACCAAGTAAAAGATTAAAAGCCGATTCTACACTTGTTGTTCCGCCCCAAGGTGCTCTAGCAATAGTTCTGAATCTTTCAGATACCGAACCCTTTAGATATATCATTTGAGAATTTGTAGCAAATGTCATGAACGCATCTTTGAAAATACTTTCATTTCTTTCTGAAATATAAACCCCCAATGACCAAGCCACTCTAGATGGAATACCACCATACCAAGTCATAGAAGATGATGTGTCAATCATTGGCATTATTTTATCCTTTGTTCCCTCCATATAATTTGGAAGAGAATACCATTGAGCTTCAATTGCTTTAGTATCAATTTCAGATTTTGATTTTAAGAATGCATCGTATAATTGATAAGGATATATTGCACCAGCACAAATCTTAGATACTCCTTTCTTTACATTATCTATATAATCAACAAATCTATTAGGATCTCTTTTGTAAAAAGCTTTTCTGTATTTGTTCATTGCAACCGAGGGAACATGTTCATAATTAATGACATCAAAATGTTTTGAACACATTAATTGTTCAACGGTACTCGAAAGAGATACTATCAATTTTCTATATTCTTTTGGAGTCAAACCTAAAAATTTTCTGATTTTGTTTGCTTCGGTTCCTTTTCTACTTAACCATTTTGCTAATAAATTTTTCATATGTTTTTATTTTATTTTTTATTTCCTGTAAAAAAATTTGAGACACTATCTCATTTTTTAATATTATCATTTTTATAATAACTCTGTTTTTCCTTTTTCTTTATTTTATAATTTGGATCTTTTATTTCTTGTATAAAATTTTTAACATCTATTTCATTTTTGAAATATTTATATTTTATGTTATTTTCATCTTTATACCGAGCTCTCCAACATTTATGTTTTTTATCATAATTGTAAAATTTTGGTTCAAATATTTTTATTTCTTTGTACCTATTAAATTTTCTGTCCATATAAACAGTAGAACCTCCATATAAAAAATCTAATATTTTTTTACAAATTATATTTCCACTATAAATTAATCTAACGTATTTGATCTCATTCTTATCCCATTGTTCTTCCCCATAAGGATCAACATCACTAAATTCTTCTATGAATCTACCAGAATTTTCACTTCTTAAATTTTTATCTGATAAATCTAAAGATAATGCCAAATAATTTTTAATACTTTCTAATAACTCTTTATTTATTGATATAAAACCGACTCTATATTTAATATTTTCTTTCCAATTAACATTTTTCTTTTTATATTTTGAAATAGATATTGTTCCGTCACCATCTAAATATCCTCTGATAAAATGTCTTTTTAATTCTTCTGGTATATTTTTAAAAACTATGTCATTTCTTTGATATGATTTTCTTTTAACAAAACCAATTTTTCTTAGTTCATCTATCATTTTTTTACTACAAATAGAAAAACCAACATATTGATATTGTGTATTTCCAACATTTTTTATTTGCGTTTTTACACCAATAATATCAGCTAATTTATAAACATAATAAATGTCTTTTATTGATAATCTCAATTGTAAATCATAATCACTTAAATACGCATCGGCATAAAATAATCCTATCAAATAAGATTTTAATTCTGTATCTATTGTACTAAAATCAATTTTTGGTTTTAATGGTTTCAATTTTCTAAAGTTTCTTTTATATATTCTAAAATAGCTAAATCAATTTCGTCATTTTGACCGTCACTTAACAAATAAGTTAAATCGTCCCAACGTCCATATTCCGGTATTAGTTTTAAATTTTTAAGTAAAAAAGCCTTATAATAATTTCTTAAATAAGACAGACAAACTCTAAAAAAATTCCTTTCTCCAGCTCCGCCACGAACATCTCTAACCCAGAACATAAGTTTGAGTGCTGTCAATGGATCTTCAGCCAAAGCTTTTTGGAACAATTCTTCTATTTGAGTATTAGACCAATGTCTTGCTGCCCCGGCCATGAAGAACATATCGACACACGAGTTTAAGCTTGTTGAATTTGTAACCATACCATTTTCTGTAAGGGCGTCTTTTTGACGTGCTACATTTACTAATTTTGATACTGATGTTGCCATAATTTTAAATTTTTTTTTTGACAGAAAACTTTTTTTGTTTGCTGTTAGTTTTCTTTTATTTAAATTGAAAATATCATTCTTCAATTGATCTATTTATAATAAACACATCATTTTTAAAATTCAAATCTTCAATTGGACATATTCTAATTATTTTTTCATCATAAAATGTCATGATTCTTATTTCGTCTTCAGAATTAGCGTAAACTAAATAATTTCCGCCAAATATTTCCCAACGTCTTCCAGTTTCAGTTTTAACATAATATAACTTTTTCATCTTTCCAATATTTATATCAATCGTCTAAAATTTTAATGACTTTACCATAAATAGATTTACTCCATCCATTTATTCCACCATGATTGTTTCCTATTAGACAACCTCTTTTTTGGTCAGTTGCTTTTACTAAGTGCGTGTAATAATGTGAATGTACGCGACAAAACACTATATCACCAATTTTTACCTTAGTCCAGTCAGTTGGTTCTAATATAACAGCCTGTCTTGACTTCAGAATAGGTAACATAGAGTTACCCGCTTCTTTAGATGTAATGGTTTCACCACTTAGTAACTTTTCAACTTTCCAATTTAACATAATACAAGTTATTATAATGTTTTTTATAAACACCTGTAAAAATTTTAAATAATGATTTTATAAAAAATCTCGGATTACAGTCGGGGTTGGTCGTTTTTTATAATTTCCTTATCTTTGCTGTAAGTAATCCATTAAAACTTTTACAGAATACGATTTTTATTTCTAATATTTCGCTGAACGTATTCTTTTTGTTTAATATCTTATTAACATATATATTTTGTTAAAAATGTCATTTTTTTCCATTTTCAACTATTAATTCTTTTAATAATTTGGCATCCGATATTAACAATTATAATTTCACCTGTGTTTAATTGAATTTGAACTGATTCAGCCACTGGATCAAACCACATTGCTATTTGAGCTTTTCCACCATTATAATAAATTCTTCGAATTTGATTACCCATATTATAGAGAATCACATTACCATCCTTAATTCTTAATACTCCTTTTGGTGTTGACATTTTAATTAATGTTAATATTGTTATATTAATCAATATATTAAAAGTTTAATAAAAAAAAATCTCGTTAAATTCAAATACAAATTTAACGAGATTTTTTTTAATATAAAAATAATTTATCATCAATATATTAAACTTTGATTTCGATATCCAGAACTTGTATTTAACCACCAATCTTGGTATACCGTTCCGCTTGATTCGGCCCATTCTCCAAAATGTAAATATGCTTTAGAAACATCAGAATTTTCTATCGGGTATTCGAATTTACCATAAATATCTAAAGCCCATGGATGATTTCTCTTTGATTTATAATATTTATTCATTTCTAGTCTAGTGTCATCATCATTAGTACCAAATAAAGAAATATCTACTAGATCAGTTGGTTTATAATCGGGTAAATGAATTTCTTGTCCTCTAATTCCATTTTTAACTATAAATGGATTCCAACTTTGAATGCTTAAATTTTGTAAAGATACGGAGTTATTAACGAATTTAATATATACATTAAAAGTTTTCCAAGGACAAGGTATTTGTCCTTTTATTGTGTTCCAAGAGCTCATAAATTTGTGAGTGTTATCAAATATAATAAAAGTTGCTTTTGATTGTCCTGATTCAGTTCCATTTGAATTTATAATATATCCGGATTGATCACCAACCCCATTTACACTCAATATTAACGATGGTTCTACATTTGGAAATTGAAATCCGAATCCATTTGATAAACCTGCGCCTTGGGCTCTCACTATAAAAGTAACATAAACATCATATACATAACTTTGTGAATTTGATAAAATTTTAAACTTATATCCCATAACAAGATCATTCATATCATAATCGCCATAACTAGGCCAAAGATCTTCAAACGCCAATGTTGAAGTGTCTGTTGAAGGATAATAATTTATTATTGTATCTGGTGGAACTGGCGGAACATAAACTTGGCAGTCATTTGAAGGATCTGAAACATTATCTCCCGGAATAACAATATTATCTAATTGACCCCTAGAATTACCTTTTCCATCACTTATCCATTGCCATCTAACCTTATATATTCCGGTTGTACCATTAGAAACAATTGAACTTATAGGTGTGGAATTAGAATAATTGTGAGTGAATAATAAAGTAGAAGTATTGTTCTGATCAACAATATAAACTTTTAATGTCCTTACTCCATTAAAAGATGGTACTGCATGATCAAAAGTTATATTTCCAACACTTAAATTTGTCCAAGGACTTTCTAATATGCAGGATGTTTTTGAACCCATGTTTTCAGTCTCACAGACAAATGTATTATTAAATCCTTGATTAGTATTGGCTGTCACTTTTGTTCCGAAATATGGATCATTTGGTCCAATTCCCCAACAAAGATTGTAATAATAAAGCCAATTACCATCTTCGAAATTATTAGTCACTGTTTGATTATAACCGAATAATCCGATTAAACTTAATAATGTTATTAATATTAATTTTTTCATATATTTAATTTTATTTATTTTTTATTCAATAATGTAATCAAATGTTATTTCATTAGACAATAAATCAATTGTTTTTGTCTTACTTCCATAAATTATTATAACTTTGTTTTCCGTTGAAGGAACGTTAAATTTAATAACGTAATCAGTGTTCATTTTTAAAAAATCTTTATAATATGTAGTGTCACCTACAAAAGATTTAACACTTAAAATATTTATGATTTGAGGATTAACTTTCTTTAAACCAATAATATTTAAGGTTATTTCTTTTGAAGTCTTCCAATCAAAAGTAGAATTCACTTGTAATTCTTTTGTCGATTTCGGCGAACCGTCCGGTGTAACATTATCTATTTTTCTACAAGACACTAATATCAAAAATAGAATAAGTATTATACTTAGCTTTTTCATTTTATTTTGAATTTATTTTTTTATATTATATATTAATGATATGATAAAAAGATTTTTCTATGAAATAGAAAAATATTCTAAAACGCCTATGAATATTGCATTTTCTTTTTTTTAAGTATCCAGTTTTTTAGTATTCGTTAATCATTTTGAGACAAGTGCAACATTTACATTTTTAATTTATCCGCGATTTGTATTATACAATTTATGTCACTTTCGCAATAATTCATTATTGACTTTATATCCTTTTTAAACCAATAATATTCGTGGACTTCATTGCCGCTCATTAATTTTTTAGGATTTTCTATACCGATATCGTAAGCGATTTCTTCCAAAGTCATGTTATATTTACCTGTTCCCTTCCAAGTTTCTAATAAATCAACAATATTCATTTCCCAAGGTTTAACTCCATAAAAATTAATATTTGAAGGTATATCTATATTGTATTTATATAATTTTCTCACAATCCAAGGAATATCGAAGGATTTAATATTGAATCCGCATAATCGTCTTTTACCAGCTCTTGTAAATACTTTAGCTATTCTCTGCATTAATTTTTCTTCATCTTCTTCAATTATAGTCATTACATGTTTTTGATCATCTGAAAACATTCCAAATGACATACAAATAATTTTTCCAAATTCTGGTAATATCGACGATTTTTCAATGTAAAGATCTTCACATGGTATATCTACCCATTCAGAATTAGGATATTTTTTTAATTTTTCACATTTTTTTATGAAAAGCTCAGCTCCATATGGATCATCTAATTTTAGATCCATTAGAGTTGGTTTTTTTGATGTTGTTTCTATATCAAAAAAGAAATAATCTTTATACATAAAATATTAATTTAAAAAAGTACCAAATTTATTCGTAAATTCTCCCATTATCCATATCATTCTATCATCTAGTCTGTTCATAGTTTCTGCTACCATAGAATAAGGAATTGATTAAAAAAATCACTTTAAAATTTAAAAAATGTTTTATTATTTATTATGATTTGTGGTTAGAAATGTATTGTACATATCTCCCATGCATATTTTACAATATAAACTATCACTAATATCAGATATATTCAAGTTTTTCTGATGTTGTTCAAATGTTTTTACATGTTTATTATCTTCCATGGATTATATATATTTTTTTAAGACTTGCATCACTATTTCTTTATCAAAGGGTTTACAGATTACTTCATCGAATTGAAATTCTTTGGTCATGTCGTGATTTTCACATAACATTTTTTCACCCGTTTCAAGAATAATAGGAATATCTCTTATTTGTTTTATTTCATTTGTAATAAGTATACCATTCTTGTATGGTAATTTATAATCGACTAGGGCAATATCAATTTTTTTAGTTTTAATTATATCTAACGCATCTTCTCCTGTTTTACTTACATATAGTTTTATTCTCGTATTTCTAAATATACCCTTTATTAATTTAATGACATCATCTTCATCCTCGACTAATAATAACAATACCTTTTTTTTAAACATATACGAAAGTTAATTTTTCGTATATATTAAAAAAAATAAATAATTTTTTTTCATTATTTTGAATTCTTTAATGATACCATTGCACGAACTCGATTTACTTGTGTGAGTAATCCAGCAGCATAAGTATATTTATCAATATCAAAATCCTTATCATCAGAATTATTATAATATTCCATGTATTCATTACCTTTCTGTTCCATGTCGTTTATTAAATTAACAAACATTTCTTCGATTTCTTCTTTAGTGTAATTTACTAAATCTTCTTTTTTCATTTTATAAGTTTTAAATTAACACCATTTGAAATATTACCCCAATGTCTCACAGGATCATTTATTTTATTAAAACCAATTCTCAATAAATATGGCAAAATCTTCTTGTTGCAAAGGGCTATTTCTACAATATCGCCTCTCTTAACATCATTATTTATAAAACCTTCTAAAATGTCTTTAAATACACCTTTACCCCTATGTTCTTTATCTGTATAACTACCCATAAGTACATATACATTATCATCATACTTACGATACATAACATATCCACGTCCTTCGGGATCTGACATTTTTCCGTCAAAAAAATTAATATTTTCCATGATTCTGTTGATTTATGATACAAAGATACTAATTATCCTTTGAATAAAAAAATTATTTTCATCCATAATTCTTTGTTTCACCTTGTTTATAACTCTTGAAAGTTACTTTATTATTAGATGCGTCTATAAACATTTCATCTATCTCTTGTATCAAATCATTCCTTTGTTGATTTAAAATATTGGTTTTTCTAGTCGCATCAGCTATTTCCTTATCGTCTTTAGAAGTTCTTTTAATATCTTCATATTTCCATATTTTCATATTAACAATAGTTAATTTATCTATTAAATTTCCAAAAGTGTCCATTATCAATTTTATGTTTTTTCTTTATATTGTTTTTATTAAAAGTAGTTTAAATATTCTGAAAACTTCATATTAATATTTTTATATAATCTTTAATATAAAAAAATTGTTAATAAAATATGGAAAAATATAAAATTGGAGATAAGGTTAAATATAGATACGATCGGTCAAGTGGATTACACGATAAAGAAGGTTATGACATTATATTCACTAAACCTGAATATACTATTAAAGATATAAAAGAAACGACGTATAATAAATTACTCTTATCTTTTGTAGAAGAAATAGAAGGTGATAATAGAATTGTATTCAATAACATCACATATTATTACGCCGACTATTTCGAAAATATTTAAATTTATTTAATTTAGTACCCAACGATTTCAAATTTAGGACAAGGCACTATAAATTTACCACCACCAATTAAATAATCTTTTTCTCTTTCCTTAAATTCGTTTATAAAATGCCAAGGTAATATTAATAAATAATCAGGTTTAGCCTTTCGCATTTCTTCCTCTGAACATATTGGTATATTTGTTCCTATTGTTTTTAGTCCCCATTTATATGTACTCCTTTCAGCAATACCACTTATTAATGTGTTATCCAAACCAAAATATTGTAATGTCGTGTTACCTTTCGTGGAATTACCAGAAAAGGCTATTTTACCATTTCTTTCTATTAAAAAATTTTTATTTTTGACTGATAAACACCAAACAATACCTTTGTAATTTTCTTTAATTGTTGGATAGATGTTTCTTTTTTTATGAGAAATTGTATTATTATAACATACGGGTTGACATTTTCCTACGTTGACTATATAAGATTTATTTGAATTTATTTCTATCCCATTTATTTTAGGTTTTATTATGACATTTCTTTCTTTAAAAGACGGAAAATATCCAAGTTTTACACATAATTCTATCATGTCCTTAACTAGGTCAAAAGAACTAGTTGTAAATCTTTCTCTTTCTTTTTCATACCATCCGTCACTATCAATTAGTCCATCTAATAAAAATCTTAAATGCATTGGCGAATATTCTAAAGACCATTTTGGTATTCTTTTATTTAGCGCGTTATTTCCACATTCTTTAAAAATATTATATAGTGCCTTAGATGCAATCTGAACTTCAAAATCATAGTCTCTATATTTTAAATTCATTTTATTAAGAGTTTCAATCAATCTTTTTCTAGCTTTATCATTTCTTGGAATACAAAGATTTATTGAATATCCTCCGGATTGAAAAACAGCGTAACCATCACCTATAAATATTCCAAGTAAATACATAAAATCTTCAACATCGAATTCATTTTGAATTTTTCTACATCTATTTCCATAAGAATCTTGATCAACAAAATCAGAAATAAATATTTTATTAGTTGTTTTTCCTTCCCATTTACCTTTCGGAATAGAAAAATTATTCATGTTCATTATTTTTTCAGCCTTCTCTATTCTTAGTTTCGAATTCGATCTTGTTTGAAATAAAACATTATGATTCGGTGTTACTAACATGTTTATTCTTTTGCCTAAAAAATGAATCATTTCTCCTTCATATGGATATATCATTATTTCATCAATCGATGACAATTCAATATCCCCATTTAAATTCAAAGTATAAACTTTATCATCTTTCAATATTTCATTGTAAGATTTTATTCCATTTTCAGTTACTAATCTAGTAATAGAGTCATGACAAGCTCCATATCCAAAAATAACTTTTCCTTTAGCTTTTTCTTCTTTTATAAAATTTACTGTTTTTTCCTTTAATTCATTTATTCTATCAAAAAAATCTAACCAAGTATCTAATTGATCCAGTTTTAATGTTTTTTCATATTCTAATATAGAATTAATTCTAAAATTAGAAACATCTCTATAAGGTTTAGTATAGAAATTTTCTTCTTTTCCTTTTTTCTTAATGAAAATTCTAAAGGAACCTCCATTTATATCATTCAATGTACAATCTACTATTGATAAGTTATTTCTTTCTAATATTTTTTTAATATTAAACAATGAATAATAATAAATATGTTCCGCAACTATATTATCAAAAGCTAATTGTTTAATCATTAAAGGAGTATAACTCATTTGCATGACAAGTAATCCATCATCATCTAATATTTTATAAACATCCTTTAAAAATAAATCTGGTTTATCCAAATCATAAAACATTGCTATGACAGTAATAACTTTAGCTTTTAATCTACCGAATTTACATTTTCTATAAACATCATATGAAAAAAAATCTTGTATTATTACATCTGCTCTCTTTTCTGATTCTTTTTTATATGAATCATCAGCTGGATCAATTCCAATTTTAATAATATCTTTAGGTACATAATCAAATAACACTCCATCATTTGTGGCTATATCTAACCAGATATCATTTTCTTTTAATTTAATTACTTTAGTTATTGATTCTACTACGTTTTTTAATTCATCTTTCATTGTTTGATTAATACTGGATCTGTACCAATATTTACCATACATACTGTCCAGTGGGGCGCATTTCTCCAATCTAACTGCACCGGTATCTTCTTCTAACATTAATTTCAATTCATACTTATTATATTCTTTATTATCTTCTTGTTTAATGAAATCAGAAACATATAAATCTCCAAGGGTAAAAAGATCTTTCATTTTTTTAATTTATTTTTTATATCCTCAATAGTATCATTTATCAAATCATCATAAGTATAAATTTTTTCTTGATGACCATAATATAATTTTTCTGAATGATTGTTTTTTATATCTTTATTTTCTATTACGTAATAATCATAATCCATGTTAAAATATTTATACAAATATCTAATAAAATCATTTACATGAATCATTCTTCCTGATCCAACAATTTCGTCTGATTTAGAATCAATAACTCTTTTGACTAAATATTTAGTATGTATCATATCACGATAATAATGAGTATTACCCATTTCAATTATCACTTTATTCAATATTGAATCAAAAATTTTCCCAAAAAGAAAATATTTACTTCTGTAAACAGAATTGAAATTAAATGGATGAATAATAACGATTTTATTATAAGAATCATCTTTATATCTCAATTTTTTAATTTCATCAACTAAATATTGTTTTGATAATAAATAGTCTGTATATGAATAATTGAAAGGATATTCCAATTTTATTTCACCCACATATTTGTTCCACAATTCACAACTAGTAAATACTACAATTTTATTAGAATTATGAATTAAATTTTCTATTAATTTTAAAGTATAATAATAATTTACAGACATATAATCAATATTATCATCATAAACTCTTTGTTCAGCAAAAGTAATATAAACAGAATCCCAAGAGTTTTGTCTCAAAAAATTAAAATCAATATTTCTTGAAGATATTTTTACATAATCTTCAGGATAATAATATGATTGTTGCGATGTATTACCAATGACAAGATTTTTCATTGTCTTATTTATATTGATTTTATTCGAAAGTTTATGAAAAAAGGTCGTCATAATCGTAGAAATTTAAAAATTTCAAATTAAAATAATATATAAATAAAAAAAGATTAAGAATATGAAAAATTTAAAAACCAGAGAAGAATTTATTAATGAAGAAATAAATTGGAAAAAAGGATTAGCTGGTGTTGCTTTAGCTGGCTCTTTATTAGGTCTTCCATCTTGTAATTATTCGGGTACGAAAAACATACCGTTAGAAACAGAGTATGTAGAAATGCATAGACTTAGTAGACCTATTTTAGATTATATGACTAAAAATTATGAAATGTGGGAAAGATACGTAATTAGTGATTCGAATAAAACTAAAAATGGTCATTTAAAAAATAATTTACACGATTATATGTTTAAGAAATTGAAAGAAGAATTCGATGAGAAAGGAATGGAACCTTATAAGACCGACAATCTTAAAAATGTAGTATTCGTTTCTACGTTAAACAACAATTATTGGAAATACTGGGAATATTATAACTATTATTTAAAACGTTAAAAAATATTACCAATAACAAGATTTTTCATCATCTTATTTATAAAAAAAAAGGTCGTCATATGACGACCTTTTTTTAAGGCATAAGAGTAAATTTCATCAATTTATTTCTCAATACATCATTACTGACCCAAAATACATAACCGTCAGCTTTTTCATAAGCGTCAGATATTGTCAAAGATTTCACATAAAAATTAAGGACTTCACCACTCGTAAGTGTTATGTCCACGTTCCAATACAACATTGGACGTTTCCGGGATTTGTTTTCTTTAGTATTCATAATTTTCAGCTATGAAAATTATGAAGAATTTATCGTTATCATATATTTATATATTCAAAAAATATAATATAGTTTTTCTAATTCATCTTTTAGTATATTTAATACTTAAATCATAAACGTATACAGGTACAGTAACAACAGCCTGTATAATTTTTTCAACATATTCCCAATCTCCACCAGCTAATCCGCATCCTATTCTTGGCATATGCATTGTTGAATCGGTAATAATACAATAATCATTGACTTTTTTTAATGTTCTTCTTAATTCTTTATATCTAATTGGCGGTTCCCCATTTTCATCATATCCTACATTATGTTGAGCAATCATATTAGCAACAATAATGTCTTGCGACACTCTCACAAATTCAACTTGTCCGAGATCACGATTTTTCATTTTTCTATATGATTCTTCTGGTTCTTTCCATCTTCTGGATAGAGCTAAAACGAAACCTGCACCTATATCATTACAAACGTGAACAATGACCTTATTTACTGTACCTATTGGATAAGTAGCATCTCCAATAATATAATTAATTTTAGACATTATTTTTTATTTTTTTTTTAATTAAAATTATCTTCTAATGCAATTAACAATGACATTATATTTGCTTTATAAAATCCAGCACAATTTATACAACCACATTCTATTATTTTCCATTTATTATTAGTTAAACAAATATCCATTACAAATGCTGGCGCCAATTGAAATATGTTTAACATATCTTTACAAAAATCTACAGCATCATCATCAATAATGTCTGAATAATTAATAAAATAACCGTTCTTATAAAGACTACCTGTTACTATCTTACCGTTTACTATAAAAAATCTAAATTCTTTTTGAATATTTTTAACTGTCGATACTTGTATAAGAGTGTCTTCATTTAATGTAGTAGTATGTCCATTATTTAATGAATATTCTCTAAATTTTATCCATTCTTCTTTATCAAATGGTTTACCAGTAAAAACTTTTGTATCTAATGTTGGTCTTATAAAATATTCTTCATTATTCCAATTCCATTCATCATTAAATTTAAAAATTTTCGAATCATAGTTTAACAAATTGTCTTTATAATAATTTTTATAAACGTTAAAATCGTGATTTGGTGTCATTATCACACCAGGATTCCATTGATATTTTGGTGTTATTCTAGCCATTTTTAAAGCACCAAAAACAAACACGTCTTTTCTGTTTGTTGTGAATGTAATATCATCGACAAATGGAATCAATTCGACTATTTCATATTCCAATTGTAATCTTTCCAGAGATCTGATAAGATTATTCCATTCTTCTTCTTTAAAAAGATTTTCTTGAATTATATAATACATATTTATGTGTAATTTTTACTAAATTTCTTCTCCGATAATTTCTAATATCTTCTTCATATTTATCCATATGAATTGATTTTAACTTATCGATTAATCTCTGATATGCAATTTGTTCATTTTTATATTGATCACGAGTATCTTGAACTTTGACTTGTATTCCTGTTGGTATGTGTGTTAATTGAACACAACTTGAAACTTTGTTCACATTTTGTCCTCCTTTTTTAGAACTACGAATATAAGACTTGCGTATTTCTGTATTATTTATTGTGAATGTAGGAGAAGATTGTGTATTCATAACAGCAACTGTGACGAAACTAGTTTGTGTTCTACCGTTTTTCTCTGTTGGTGGTACTCTAACAAAACAATGTGAACCGCTTTCGTTATTAAATATTTCATTAACATTATTTCCATCTATTCGAATAGAAGCAAATCCATCTCTAATCTCATCTACTCTTCAAATGAGATCATTATTCTTGCATGTTCTGATATAAATATTCATCAGATCTTCAACTAAAAGTTTTGAATCGTTGCCTCCTTCAGAAGCTCTAATTTCTATTTGAATTTTGTTTTTCATCGTATGTTTATTTTTATTTATTAATGTTTTGATCCGATATAGGGTCTCGAACCCTAACTCTACACTTTACGAAAGTGTCGTTTTTCCTATTAAACTATATCGGAATTTTTAAAAATTAAAAGAATAATTGATAATAATCAAATTTATAATTTTTTCTTTTAATTTTTATCCTTTTTTTCATCCATTGTTTTTTATTTTTTGATACTAATTTCCAGTTTGGATATCGAACACTTCTTATTTTTGGAACATCACCAACAATATTCCAATTCCAAATCATTCTAGTTCCATAAAATTTATTGTCAGCGTTCTCGTGTTTATGATAAGGACATTTAGCACAGTAAATTTTACCTTTTCTTTCGAGATAAATTTTTCTAGTTTTGTTATAAACTCCTCTAATAGAGGTAGTATCCATAATTTTTTTATTTGTCATGTTTTCTAAATTATTTTTTTAAGTTAGAAAACAGCTCCATTTCTTTTCATGTTTTTTTTTATTTTTTAAACGCATCCACCACAACAACCATGTGGAATAGTGTAATTAATTTCGTTTAATACATCAGATTTCAAGTCTTCTGGAAAACCAATAGGTCAGTTATTTACGCTCCATTTTCCTTCTTCAACGAGTGCTGACCAATCATTATTGAACCAAACTGAACCTCCGCTAGATAAACAATAAGATGGAAATTCCCATTCATTATTGTCTAAAATTACAATTAAATCTCCCGAACATAAATTCGGATATTTTCCATCATATTTTATTTTTATATTCATTTTTTAAGTATTTATCAAATTTATCTAAATCGTTATCAATATAGTCATTAATATCTGGGTCAGGACAATGTATTAATATTCCTGTTCTCTTTGCTGTCTGTTCGTAAACACCTGAAAATATAGCCGCTTCTCCATGATAAAATTTTAAAGATTTTGTTTTCCTATCTGGGATTGTATCTGTAAAACCAATTGATAAAATATATTCCAAATTTCCTTTATTCTTACAAAAATCAATAATAGATTTTATTGTTGGAACTACTAATTCTTTATTCCTTATTAATGTTTGAAAACCTATGATACCTCGGTTCTCCAGCATTGCTGACATAGCATCCGGATAAATATACCATTTATCTTTAATATCTACTTCATAATCTTTTTTATTCCAATTATCTAATAGTTCTCTAAAGTCATCAAGTGGTGTTAAATTCCAAAACTCCATAAAATCCTTGAACTTATAAACATTTCTTATTCCAATTCTTCCAGTAATAACAAAGTCTATGGGTTCTCCAATTTTTCTTAACATCCCTCTTTTTTTAAAATCAGATGGTTTCATAATTTTTATTCTTATATATTAAATAATATTCGTATTTTCTTTTGTTACAATGTCTACTTTCGCATCCTCAATTTTTCCATTTTCTTTAGAGATAGGATATTCATATAACGGATTCGGATATTCTATCAATCTTTTACTACATCTTAAACAATCAACATGCGTTATTGGATCATGTGGATACCAGTCTCTAGTTATTCTTTTATGTCCAAATATAAGACAAATTAAATTTTTCATAATTATTTATACATTTTTATATATTAAATAATGTTTTCCAAGGTTGCCCATTCTATCCAATCCTTGCTCATCAATTCAACATTTCCTCTATGTTCTATTTTTACTGGATTTTGTCCTGTTAATATTTCTAATGCATAAAACCAATGATCATAATTAATCATTAAATCTTTAATTATTAAAGGCACAACATCATTTCCAAGATCAATAATTGAAAGATAGGATTTATTGTCAACAATATCTGATATGTTTGAAGAAAATGATGTTTCCTTTTTCCAAATTGATTTGTGATGTTCGAAATTTTCTTTTAATGTAATATCATCCATATGCACTTTTATTATCTCTGTTTCTACCTAAATGATAATTATCACAAAAAATACATTTATAATTACTATAATAAGTGCCTTTTTTTTCTTTCATTTTCTGAGCGGCTTTAATAGCTAATTCTTTTGTTTTATACCCTACTTTTGGTTTTCCTTCTAACGTATAATGACTCCTTTTATGAAATAACCCAAGTACGTGACCTTTGCGAAGGTTTCTTAAAAATCTTGATAATGGCATCTGATCTTTGAGTGCTAAATATATATTTAATATTTTCATAATAATTTTAAGCCTGAGGTAGGATTCAAACCTACGCGGTGTATAAAACAATCTTGATTAATTTTATAAATTTTAAAAAATCATTCATTTCACTGGTTTTGTCGAATTTGAGAAGTTTAATCAATAAGATTAATCTTGAAGAGTCATCGTTTTAAGTTAAGACTGAGGTTTTATCCATTAAGCTACGGGACCTTTTAATTTTAATATGATTTATTTTCTTTATATCTTTCTCTTCTATTAAATCTACCATTTCCCTTATTAGCGCCTTTATATGTCTTAGTTAAGGAATGACAATTAGGACATAATAGAGTTAAATTTTCTTCCTTATTATTTTCACTATTACCATCTATATGTTCAACTTCCAAAGGTATTTTTCCCGTATATTCATTTTTTTCTCCCCAACCACAATAATAATCTTCATTATGACATTTATTCGAACAATAAATATGATTTTTAGTTTCTTTACCACAAATAATACATTTATTAAAGTCTTTAATAACACCATCTTTTAATGTTTTTGAAATTTTTTGAAAAATCACATTTGTTCTTTTTTTATTATTATATGACGCGGAACAAGAACTAGAACAAAATTTTCTTAATTTGTCTCTTTTATTATAGATCGAAATTTCTATTTCTTTACTACAATTCAGACATTTAATTGATTTTTTTATAGATTTATGACTAAATCTAATTTTTTTGGATTTCTCTTTAATACTTCTTTTAGTTCTTTTTAATTTAATTGTAATTTCACTAAAATTTAACCCCTGATTAAGATTTGTTAATAAATCTCTTTCATCATTTTCAGACCATTTCATAATTTTTCTTAAATATTATTTTTAAAGTCAAAAAATACTATCAAGACTTAGAGCCTCCAGACGGACTCGAACCGCCAACTTTCACATTACCTCTACCAATTATAGTTATGGAGGCATTTTGGTCGGGCGAGTGGGCTTCGCTCCCACGTAATCTGGTTCCCAAAACCAGCGAGATAAACTGGACTCCTCTACCGCCCGTGATAAATCATCTATACAAACAACATCTTCTAATATTTATAATATTTTTAATTTTTCTAATTATCCTCCGACCCCTGAAAGTGACTCTGCCAGGAATCGAACCTGGAATATCAGTTTAGAAGACTGAAGTTATATCCGTTTAACTACAGAGCCAATTTTAATTTCTTATTGTAAATATACTACTAAGTTTTAAAATAAAAAAATTACAGAATGCTTTTATATAGAATTACAAATTACGAGTTTGTTCCTTTTTTTTTTGCTGTGAGCATTCTTTATTTTCAGTTCGAATTATTTTCTTTAACCAGTATAATTCTTCTTTTTGAGCGGACATCCGGAATTCGAACCGGCCTAAAAGAGTGGAAATCTTTTGTGCTACCACTACACCATATCCGCATATTTTAATAATTCATTTCTTTTATTATTTTATTTACTCCATTTTTACTATTTCCTATTATTAATTTAACATTATATCCTATTTTTTTATATGTTTCTAATCTATCTCTCCAATTTTGTCCCACGTTATATGAAAACCATTTTTATATGGGTATGAATTAGTGCTATTATGCTTTATTTTACCATTTTTAGCTGCGATATGTCCTGATTGTGTTGGTGTTCTTAACGGAATATTTAATCTTTTGAATACCTCTGATAATATTTGAGTATTGATTTTATATTTTTTACTCATATCTATTATTGATAATTCGTCCGTGAAATAATCTTTTTTTAAATTATTCACTATTCTATCGAACTCTACATATATATTTTTATTACAATAATTTTTTTTATCTAATCCAAAATATTTTATAAAAACATTATTTTTATTTTGTAATTTTTTACAAACATCAGGTCTTTCACAAACAATTTCCTCCATTTTCCATTCTTAAAAATTCTATTTTTTCTCTTTCTTATTTCTTTATTTAACTCACTACTCCCATTTCTATTAGAAACTTTTCTACAATCGTCACAATAAACATTATCAGAACAAACAACATTAACTTCTATTTCTTTCCCACAATTTTTACAATTTTTAATTTTCTTTAGAGTCTTGTCAAAAAAACTAGACGAATATTTTTTAGAACATATTTTACAACAACATTTTTTATAACTACCCCTTCTATAATAACTTTCGATCACATCAATCTCATATTCTTTTCCACAATACAAACAATTTAATTTTAATTTTAAAACTGGATTTTTAATTCTTTGATTAATCAACCTAGTTTTAACTCTCTTATCTTTATTTCTTTGATAATTTGGATTTAATTTACAATTAGATATGTGTTGACCTTTTTGAGTAGGTTTTAAATCATTTAAATATTTATTACAATGCGGACATTCTTTTATCATATAGTATATATATCATTATGCTAAATAAGTTTGAAATTGATTTCTTTTCATTTGAATTTACTGTTGTTTGGCGGAATTGAACCACCATTCCAAAAAATATGATAAGTCGAGACAGCGAGGGAGTACGATTCCCTATATCTACCGTGGCAGGGTAGCATTCTACCAGTTGAACTACGCCGTCATTTTACGGAATACTATTTTATTCACCTTTTTGCAGAAAGTTTAATTTTGCTGTAAGTATTCCTTTTTTTCTGATTACTTTTTTATTTGAAAGATTCGAACTTTCGGAAAAACAATTTTCAGTTGTTTCTGTTAACCTTTTTGGTTTTGCTGTGAGTAATCGTTATCGAATATATATTTCTTTTAATTCATTTAGTTCTATATAAATTTTAACTTCTTTATCATAATATTTGCCATACGTATCATCAAAATTTTTAATTTTTTCCAATAATTCATTAAGATTTATAGAACATTTATCATTTTTACTTTGATTATTTTTATTTACTATTAATTCACAATTTGCTGGATGTGATAATAATAAAGGATTAATTAATCTTCTAAATCCTTCTTTCACTGAAAACATATGATCTCTACTAACACCATATTCATTATCACCATTATTTTTTGCTTTATACCATCCATATTTTTCTATTAAATTAAAATTAAATTCATCATTGAAATCTTTCAAATTAAACTTAAATTTTGTTAAAGTTTTATATAAATCAAAATCATTTTTATTTTTTACATAATATTCGTTTTTACATTCAATATTGCAATATATTCTATTTCTCAATTCATATTCTAATATATTGTTACAATTTAAACACCTGTTTGGATTTTCATAATATATCGATTTCTTTTTTAAATAAAAATCCTTCATATTAAATAAAAAGTTCTTATAAGCTGAATTAACCAAAACTTCTCTCCCCTCATCACTTAAATTATGTTTAATTCCTTTTCTTTTCTTATTATTTAAAGTCGCTGAACATGAATGACTACAAAAACAAACTCCGTCATAAGCTTTTTCAAACGGAATAATATTTCCACAATTTTTACATTTTACCGGATTTAGTAAATATTCTTGTTCACTTTTTTCTCTTTTTATTTTGAAAGTTTCTTTTACCTTATCATATTTTCTAATATATTTATTTACATAAATATTCCTACATTTCAGAGAACAGTATATATTTTTTCCTTTAGTTTCATTATTACATTCAGTATTTTTACATTTCATTTTATTTGTTCGTTTTTTATTATATATTAAATAAATGATGTGGAGTTTTTCCATAATGAAACCTAATAAAAATGTGGAGCGTGCGATATTTGAAATCGCCTGTTTTTCAACATTGCAAGTGTTGTGACCACCCTAGCAGTCCCACGCCCCAATTTGTCATATGACACGAATAGTGCAAATTACCATTGTTTTATATAGTCTTTTCGATTAACAACGACAAGATTCTGTGTTCTTGGACGGTCACGATCCGCCGACTTCTTCGATGTCACCGAAGTGCTCTACCAACTGAGTTACAAGAACGTGATGGAGGATCGCACCCCCATAATTATCTGTGCGACTGGATGGATTCGAACCACCGGCAAATTGGGTGTAGACCAATCACTCTTAACCTCTGAGTTACAGTCGCTTTTGTGGAACAGGTGGGGCTCGAACCCACAACACAGATAGCTACCAACGCGATTCCCTTGCTCGATTTTTAGGCACCAACTTCTTATTTGAAGTCCGCTATAGGTTCTTCCGCAAAAAGCTTTATTCTGAACGGTTTTTCGTTGACCGTCACCAGTTCTCCATTTACTGCGTGCTGTCCCATATTATTTAGATCCGATACCGCGACTTGAACGCGGAACATCTATCTTACCAAGATAGCATTCTACCCTTGAATTATATCGGAATTTTAAAAAGATTGACCGTTTCTGTATCTTACCATTCTATTATGTCTACCATTACCTCTATTTGCCCCTTTATATGTCTTTGTTAATGAATGACAATTTGGACATAAGAGAATTAGATTTTCTTCTTTATTATTTTCACTATTTCCATCTATGTGTTCCACTTCCAGCGGTATTTTTCCAGTATATTCATTTATCTCATTCCAACCACATTTAGCACATTTATTATCATATTTTTTGAATAGATAAGATCTCAAATAATTTGATATGCTACCGTTAACACAACAACCGATAGATTGTCCATCTTTCCATTTTTTAACACTGTCAGCCCATCTATTATTGCCGCTACACTCATTATTACAAAATTTAGTATTTTTTCCTTTTAATACATTTCCACAATATAAACAATGTTTTGTTTCTTTTAATTTTGGAATTTTCAGTAATGTACCTATTTTCTGGTTTGTGGATGAATTTCTTTTTTTGTTATTATAAATGGCAGCACAACTATTATTACAAAATTTTCTATCACCACCTCTTACGTCTTCACCACAATTTAAGCATTTTACAATTTTATATTTTTTTAACTCTTTAAATTCTGTTATTGTTATTTTATTTTTTAATAATTTACATCTTATAGATTGGCCAGTTTTATGTAACAACTTCCCTATTTCATCGTATGTTTTTCCTTCTTTTGCTAATTCTATAGCCTCATTTAATTCTTCTTGACTCCACATATTATTTCTTTTTATTATTATATATTAATATTTTAGAGCCTAAAATCATTTTTGATTGAGCTGATGAGTGGAATCGAACCACCATTCATTCTTTACAGGAGAATAGTAATAACCATTATACTACATCAGCATTTTTGGCAGTAAATTAAAACATAATTGTTGTTGTGATGATCTTTGGATTTAAATATTTTAAAATACTGCCGATGGGGGATTTTAAAAAACTTGGAGTGGGGGATAGGCGTGGCATTGTTTTTTTTTATATTGCGTTTGCAACCACTTTATAAAATAGACGTTGAACGCCTCGTTTTAGGTCAGTTCTGGACTTGAACCCAGACTCCCATCACTCCAGACGGCGGTTTTGTTTCAACCACCAACTTTACTAGCCGCGATAGGCTCTCACACCCACTGATTAGTTCATATGAACCTCCAAGTTTTAAGTGATCTCAACAGAATTCGAATCTGTATTATAAGTTTAGGGGACTTATGTCTTTTCCTTTGGACGATGAGATCGCTAATTAGATTTTTATATTTTTTTGTCGGACGAGTGGGCTTCGCTCCCACTCTAGTTCCCAAAACTAGCGAGATAAACTGGACTCCTCTATCATCCGTTATTAATTATGTGACCCCAGTAAGAATCGAACTTACATCAAAAATTCCGTAGATTTTTATTCTAATCCGTTGAACTACAGGGTCTTATATTAAAAAGTTATTTTCTTTCGACCCAATGCAATTTTCTGTGACAATTAGAACATAAAACTTGACACAAACTTATTTCTTTTTTAATATTTTCTATTGATAATGATTTATTAACCAATCTAGTAATATCATCCTTTTTAGTGTCTTGATTTATATGATGAAAATCAATTATTGCTGGATGCGATTCTCCACACATTTCACATTTTAAATTTTTTTTATATTCACGGTGCCCGTCCTAGGATTCAAACCCAGATCAAATCATCCGAAGTGATTTATGCTTTTCAGTTGCACCAAACGGGCTGGATTACTTCAATATGTCAAAGAACTTATGACAATGATATAAATACGACTTGAAACATCAATTCATCTATAATATCACTTATCAAAGAACATTAAACCCTTTAAAACAAAACACCCAAAAATTTTCATCTTTGGGTGTGGGAGCCAGTCTAAATTATCTGACTTATGTTGAGGTACAAGGGGTTCATTCATCATACCTACTCATCCCACACCCGGGAGGCATTGCTGTGCCTGTTCCTGTGCCGCGTCTAAAGGCCACTGGACAAGGTGTTGATATGTATGACATGTTTTTCATTTTCTTATTTATTATATATTGTGGGAAAAAAGTCATTTTTTTCCATTTTCGAATTATAATACAAAATTACGTTAAAGTTTTTAAATAAAAAAATTTTATTTGATAAATTATTTTTTATTTTAATAAGCAATTTATAAACGAATAAATCGCAAAACAAAGTTTCCCATAAAGTAACTCCCAATTACAAATACGAAGAATGCTAATATTGTTAAAAACATTGCTATAATTAAAATTTTTCCATTTTCGAATTACAAAATTACGTTAAAGTTTTGAAATAAAAAAATTTATTTGAAAAATTCAGCATTTAATTAATAATTATCATTTGAAACCATTTGAACGTAAGTTTTTAATTCACCTGTTAATCCTAATTTTTTTAATTTTTCTAATAGTGTTGTATCATCTGCTAATTCGTCAATTTCAGTTACTTCACCATCTTCTAAATACCCCATATTATCGCCAATAATTAAATTATCGAAATCTAAATTGCCAAAATAATTTCCAGTTGGTTTAATATCTAAATTTGAATTTAATTTAGAAGAAATTAATTCTAAAATTTCATAACTATTATCTTCACATAAATCAAGTTCATCTTTAGAAATTTTTAATTTTTGAATTAATTCTTCTTTTTTAATTTTTATTCCTCTTAAAATAAAAGATGATGAACTACTATTGCTTACAAATCCTGATCTAATTTTCATTTCAATATCTATTTTTTTGTATATAATCCGGTCAAAATTACAAAAACAAAAGTAATTAGTAAAAATCCATATTTTATTTAATATTATTTTGTTTCTTTCAAAGAAAGTTTATAACCTTTTCCAGATTTTTTAGCTGTAAATTTTTTAGCTTTTTTTACTTTGAATTTTTTCTGAGCTTTTGTAATTGACAAATAATCACCTTTTCTTGGTTTGGCATTTGGGCCAAATAATGATTTAAATTCATCTTTATTAATCTTAATATTGATTTTATTACATTCGTTTAATTGCACTGATTCCTCCACATTAATTTCAATATTCCCAGAATTAACATTTTCCACATGTTCTTCGAGTTTTTCAACATTAATTTCGTTTGTCTTTTCAATCCCTTTTCTATAATAAAGAGCTTCTTCTGTTACATATATTTTTTTCATTTTATGATTATTTTTTGTTATTTATATTATAATTTTATTTTATTGTTTAATTTATCCGTATACCACTTCTTGCATAACAACCAATTGAAACCAAATATCTGACGTATCGACATCTTCTTCTTCTTTTAAGATATTGGCAAAATACTTCGGGTATTTTTCAAACATCAGTTTAGCCGCATTTTCTATATTATCTACATTTATTTCACCTAAATATTCATCGTTTTCTACATCATTTACTGGAATAGATAACCCATAATCGTATATAGATTTTATTATTCTATCAACCAAAGGATAGTTTTTCATATCTATGGTTTTATTTTTAACCTCTTCTAAATTCGGTAAAAAATACCAATAATTACTTCCTCCTTCTATAGCTCCACAAAGCAAATCAGATACTCTTTTTTTATTTATTAATATCATATTTTTAAATTTTAGTTTTCTTTATATAAAAATCGTTAACTTCGTATCTCTTGTCTTTAATATAATCAAAATCTCTTAAATATTCTTCAATGATATTATTATCATTATCGTTATTTTCAATGATCATTAATTTAGGTTGCCATTTATTTATGTCGAAACCTTTTAAAACATCTAATTCTGTTCCTTCCGTATCTATACTAATAAAATCAATTTTGTCATATTTATAACAATTTTCAATACAATAATCTAGTGTTCTTACGTCAATTTTAATTTGATCACGTTCATTTTCTTTAAATTGATCAATTAAAGAACTAAGTTCGTCGTGTGTATGAGAAACATAAAAACTTATATTATTTTTATTTTCAGAAGAAATGGCGTAATTCAATGTATTTTTTCTATTCATTTTTAATTTTTCATATGGAAGTGGATTTGGTTCAATTGACAAATTATACCATCCTTTATTTTCAAAATATTTTGTATTACTATGTATTATTCCGTCATGTGATCCAACCTCTATACAACCCCCAATATAATCACCATCAAAATATTGAGATATTACTTTATCTGTCGGTGGATTAAATTGTCCATAATAATCTTGAAGAATTTTTATAATATTATCGTCTTCATCGTAAATTACGATTTTAATCGCTGGCATATTGGACGATGCCCAATTATTTTCTTTAATTATAATACTAAATATTATCTGATCATTATCATTAAAAAATAATATTTTATATGATTTGTCCTCATCACCCAAGATTTCGACAAATGTTGAATTTTCTTTAAATTCGTAATTAATTTTCATCCCATACCCATTTTGTTATAGTGGTGACTTTTGGTTTTACTTCACGCCACTGTTGTCCATAATGATAATTTTGGCTCCATCCAATTCCCCAGTTGAATTGGAAATATTTTTTATCGGATTCTCTTTGGACAACTACTCCATACCATTCCCCGTCACCATTAATACGAAATTTATCGATATAAGTATATTGTTCGCCGTTTATATCCCAAGTGCAATCCTCTGCGGTGAAATCATCAATTTCTTCTTCAGGTACATTAAATCTTTCTCTTTTCATATAATTCGTTTTTTTATATTAAAAATTAATGGCAAAAACTAACAATATCTAGTTCCTGCCATTAATTTCACTTCATCTATACTGACACTCAAAGATTTTGATACTTTATGAGCCATTTCATATAATGTAGTAAATGATACTTCTCTATCTATGTATTCATCATCATCTAATACAACCCCAATATAATAACCATCATCTTCAGAATAAATAGATTCAATTCCTTCAGCTTTTATATCTTTATCAGATTTAATTCCAAGCACTATAAAACTACTTGTGCTAGAATTGCTAACAAAACCGTTTCTTGTTTTCATAAAATTCTTTTTATAAAATATATGCAAAAAGAATTAAAAAGTTTTTTATGAATTTTTTTGTTCTTCTTCTTTATAAATTTGATTTAAATCTGCTGAAAAATCAATAGCTGATGTTGTTCTATATTTTTTAGCATAAGTATTTACTGACGCAAAAGCTGTGTTAACACCAGATGAATCGGCTTCCCAAGTAACAGTATTAAATTTATTGATTCCAATTTTATTCCCTTCTTCGAAAGCGTCTTGATTTGCGCCCAGGTATAAAAAAACAGCATTGTATTTTTTTTCCAGTTTCTTGATTTTTTCAAAAATTTGATCTCTATTAAAATCTCTACTGCGATTTTCTTTGCCGTCTGTAATAATAACTACTAAAACCTTTTCTGGTTTATCTTCATCTTTTAATGATTTAATTTTATCTTTAACGTCTTTAATTGTATGTCCAATCGCATCGTAAAGACGAGTCCAATCTTTCGGACGATAAGTATTATCATCTAATAATTGAGCGTTTTGAATAGATGATTCGTAAACTTTTTCTATTTTTGTATTGAATTTAACTAGGTTAACTAATGCTTCTCCTTCAACTTTTTTTTGTTCGCTTATGAATGAATTGTAAGCACCAATTGTGTCGCTTTTAATTTCACCCATTGATCCGGATTCGTCCACTATGGGAACGATCCATGTTAATCCATTTTTCATGTTTCCTCCTTTTTTTATTTTTTATTTTTGAAGAGTCAGTTTTTTCATTGTTCTTCACAATTCTAAAGTGTTAATCACTCAAAACAAACTCAGACCAAAAGTGTAATTATATATTAATCTTTTATGGTTCGTTTAAAATATTTTAAACTATACAAATATAATTAAAAACTATGATATAAAAAATGCATTTTAATAAAAATCGTTAAATTACGACGACGATTTTAAAATGTTTGAAAAAATGTGAGTTTAAAACGATCTATATTTTGTAATTCTCATGCCTTTATATGGGAAATTTTTTCCATAAACGGTGAAATAATTATCATAAAAAATAACGTTAGATCTATCTGATGCAGAGCTATCAAATAAAACTCGATTCTCAAAATATATTTTAAAATTAATTGGACTTCTCAAATAATCCTCGCAAATATCCTTATTACTTCTATTTAATTTGTTTTCGGATTTTGGAATTTGTACTTTTTCTTTTATTGTTTTTTCCTGTGTCATCCAATACACGGATGGATCATCTATTCTGATTTTTCTTTTTATTTCTTTCTCATAAAATTCATCACTTTCTTCTTCTGTTGAAGAAATTTCTGAATTTTGTTTTTTTTTTCATCTTCAATAACATTTAAAGTTTCACCATTTGAATCATTAACCACCTGTAATTCATCAATTTTTTCATTATATAAATTTTCTTTATTCTCTTCTATTTTCTCTTCCGGTTTTTCTTCTATTTTCTCTTCCGGTTTTTCTTCTATTTTTCCAGATGAAAAGACCAAATATGGTGAAGCTTTCTCTACACATATTATTTCTTTTAAATTAGCAAAATTCGAATTTAATTCTTTTATACCTGATTTTTCGAATATAATTTTTAATCTATCTTTATTTGCATCGAAACCTATAATTTTTCCTTTTCCAAAAATTTCATGATGAACTAATAAACCCAATTTAATATTATCCTTATATAAAGTCATTTTTTCTTCGTCGTGTCCTTCAGGACATCCACCGATTTCATTATTAATTTCTTGATCAATTATTTCTTCTTTTTCTTCAGCGTCTTCTATTTTTTCTAGTATCTCATCACTATTTTCTTTTATTTCTTCAAAATCTAATTTTTTATTATAAATCATCTTTTGTTTATTTTCATCGGATATATTATCGTTTTCTTCTTTTTCTTCATTTTTCTTTCTTTTAAAATGTTTAATAAATGGCAATTTTACTTTTTCATCGTTAAGGGGAGATTTATCTTTTCCTTTATCCATCATGGTTAACTGATTAACACCGATCAATAAAGCTATAGCCATTGGATCAAATACAAATATGATTAATAATACCAATATGTTCACCACTTTATTCATAGGTATTCCAGTTAAATCAGATAAATATTTTAAAGGTCCAACTTCACTAGAAACATCAGAAGCTTTATATTCAATTATTTTTTGATCATAAAAAGATATAGAATCATTTATTGTGGACGACTGTTTCATTTTATCCGTTATATCTTGATTTAAGAATTTTATTTGTTCATCAGCTCCAGATATTTGTGTTTCTGTTCTTTTAGCTGATGATACCTTATTAACATCATATAAATCAGTTAATCTTTTTTCTTGAAGATTACGGACACCTGTTAAATTATTAATACGATTATTGCCACTTTCAATAGCCTTATTAACTCTATCTAGTTGACTTATGAATAAATTCTTTTTATTTTCAGCTATTTTTATTTGAGAATCTCTTATTTCTACTTTATTTGCCGACTTTTGATATGCACTTGTTAAAAAGCCATAAATTCCCATAGATGTCAATATCATAATAAATATAATACCGAATATATAATATAAACGTAACCATTTTGATATGATCTCCCAATATCTATAAACATAAGAAACTGCTACTAATTTTGAAAATTCCAATACACTAGCTAAAATTATAATGCCAATACCAGCCCCGTAAAAAAGTTTAGCCAATCCAAAAACAGAAAAATATGCTGCTGTTCCAGCGAGAGCTAATGAACTTATTGTCAATAACAATATGAAAAACCAACTTCTTTTCAATGTTTGATTATTTTTTGACATATATATTAAAAATTAATTATGAAATTTTGAAATACTCCGAATCATCCATCGTTGTTCTTTTTTTTGATGATTTCGTCTCTTATTTGTGATGCTTTTTCGTATTCTTCTTCATCTATGGCCTTTTGTAAAAGGTCATTTAATTCGTTTATTGTAAATCCTTCTAATTTATTTTTATTGGCAACGACTTTATCTACTTTTTTTATATCATAATATTTTTGAACAACGTTATCAACAGAAGATAAAATGTTTTCATATATGTATATTGGATAACCTAATCTCAATGATAACGCTAGGGCATCGGCTGTTCGTACTTCTATTTTTTCATTTTTACTTATAAGATAAGTTGATAAAATGTCGTTTTTAAAATCTGATATTAAAATTTCTTTTATCTTTATTTTATGATTAACTATTATATTTTTGAAAACATCATATATCAAAGGTACTATTGGTGATATTTTTTCTACTTCTATTGCTAATGCTTGTGCCTCATAATAATTTACTATAACAGGTACTTTCTTTTCGCCTTTTTCTTCACCTAAAACGACAACATATATCTTTTGATCATCGATTTGACTATAAGATATCCCAAGTATTTCCAACTTTATTTTTTTAACTTCATCAAACAAAAAATTAACACCGACTTCAGATTCTTTTCTGAAAAATAATTTTAATAATTTAAACTTATTTTTAATATTCATTATTAAATTTAAATAACTTTTTGTTTTTTATTATTAATATATATAAAAAAATAATGACCCGAACAATAATGGAAATTAATGAAATCTTCAATTTTTCTGATCAGAAGAAAAAAGATATAATTGCTATATTAACAAAAATGCAGATTCCTTCAAATTCATATACAATAAATAAAGATTATACAGTAGATACAACAAGAGATGTTTCTATTTTTAACAAGAATTATGAAGAATGTCCTGTTGTTTTTAATAACGCTAATGGCAATTTTATTTGGCATTACAGTAAAATAAAATCTTTAAAAAATTTTCCAGTAAATGTTGAAGGAAATTTAACCGTGATGTCTAATAAAATAACATCTTTAGAAGATTCTACAGTGAATAATGTTAAAGGATCATTTAATATCAGTAATAATAAATTGAAAAATTTAAAAGGAGGACCTAAATATGTCGGTAATATTGTTTGCGTATCTTGCGGACTTGAAAGTTTAGATGGTTCTCCCATTGATGTTAAGGGGGATTTTATATGTTCAAATAACAATTTAACATCTGTCAAAAGTTCAACTTTTTATATTGGTGGGACTTTTGATTGTAGTAATAATAAATTAAAAAATTTAATAGATTTACCATTATGTAGTAAAATAAAATATGATAGTAATTATCTTCAAGATACACAATTAGAATTAGTTTTTCCAGAATTTCAAATAAACGATGATGTAATTTATAAAAAAGAAGGTAGTAAATACAATAATATGAAGGGGAGAATTAGTTCTATAGAAGATGGATCATCTGAAGACCCAGATGAAAAATATCAAATCGCTTTTTATCCACCCGAAAGCGACAAAACTATTATACATATAGATAAAAAATATATTGAAAAAATAGAAAAATCTACTGTAAATAGAAAAAAAGAAGATCTTTCCATAGGTACAGAAGTCGTTTATTTACACAAAGAAAAAAAATATTTTGGCATTATAAGGGAAGAATTATCTAATGGATTGTTAAATGTTGAATTTAAATCCAGTGATGGAGAAAAATTAATGTACATCGCCCATAAAAATAATTTAAAAATAAAATTTAAAAAAATAGTATCATATCCTTCAAAGGTTGAAGAATATAATTGCAGTGATCATATAATTTACTTAGATCCGGGTGGAGAATTCGATGAAAAAGAAGGTACAATATCATCAATTTCTTATTTAAAAAGTGGTACTGTTTATAATATAAAAATAAAAGATAATAATGGTGCTGATCGTTGGATTAGAGATGTAAAACCAGAAAAACTTGAAAGAGCGCCTATATCAAAGGATATACCAGAAACTAAAACAGAGATTCCAAAAGAAAATATTTTCAAATTAACGGATAAAATAATTTATGTAAAAAGGGGAGATGTTGATAATAACTGTAGAGGCACAATAGTTTTTGTAAATACTTATCAAAAAGATTATGATATATCTATAGTAGATCATTTAGGTCATATAAAAAGAGTAAATTTCGTAAATCCAAAAAATATTAAAAGATTTATAGAAAAATTTGAGAAAGGTGATAAAATAATTTATGATAATCCATCTGACAAACAATTTAATAAAAGAATCGGAGCGATAAAAAGTGTCAACAAAGACAAAAAATATACAGTTATTTTTAATATTGATGGAAAATTGACTACAATTATAGATGTTGAATCAACATCATTAATAAAATTTGAACCGATAGATGATATATCAGTAAATGATGATATAATTTACACAAAAATTGATAGTAATTATTATATGTGTAAAGGTTGTGTTACATCATATTCCATTTCAGATGATACATACGAAATTCAAATAATAAGTAAAGATAATAAAAGAATAAAGATCAAAAAAGCAAAACTTCAAAATATAGAAAAACAACCACCAAAAAGAGAATTTAAAAAAGGAGATATTATAAGATATGTTAATAATAGAAGTCCGTATGAAGGATATGAAGGAATTGTAGATAAAAAAATAAGCAAGGATAAATACGATATTACTTTAAAAAAAGGAACAACATATGTTTATCTTGTAACATTATCAGAACATTTAGTCCTACTAGAAGAATCTAAAGAAACAATTGAACTCAAATATGGTCAAAGTATAATTTACAAGAAATCTGATAGTAAATATAACAACAGAACCGGTACATTTAAAGGAATAAGATCTGACGGACAATATGAATTAGAATTACCGTATTCCGCCGGAGATCCATATGTTAAATTGTTCGTAGACGGTGAATACGTATTTCCACATGAAGAAACAAAAAATACTACCACTTACATAGTCGGAAATAGAAAGAAAAAGAAAAAAGAAAAAGAAGAACCAAGACCCCCAGTATTGGTCTATAATAGAAGAAACGTAGCCAGAAAAGCAGGTAAAAGAAATTTACCGGATCCAGACGAAATTATAAATAAAGATGAATAATCTTAAAAAAAATAAACAAAGATGCCAGTAAAATCGCAACAACAAAGAAAATTCATATTCGCAAAAAGAGGTCAATATGGAGATGAAAAACACACACCAAAAGAATGGAAATGGGTATGGGAACCAGGATGGGAAAATAAAGGAAAATTACCCAAAAGAGTCAAGAAAAAGAAAAAAAATAAGAGAATTAATGAACAAGTTTTGACATTCGAACAATTCATTAACGAAGAATTTAACTGAAGAAAAGGAATCGCTGGTGCACTTTAGTTGGAGCCTTATCTGGCGGTATGACATCGTGCTATTATAATGACAAGACAACGATGTTGAGTTATGACATATCTAACGCAGAACCATTTAATGATATAAATAAAATGATGAATGGATATGTTATATTTAGTAAAAATTACCTTCAACATAAAACATCAAAATACCATGTTCGATATACCAAAATAATGATCAAATCAGGCAAATGTGTTTACTTGATAGTTATAAAAGGATCTCATAATGATGAAATATTAAAGGGTGATAAAGTTGATTTTATATTAAATAATAATGGAGGATTTTTATATAAAGGAAAAACAGAATACAAAATATATCCATTTGAATTGAATCTAAATAAAAGAGGAGGAGACGCATTAAATTATCCGAATCCGATATCGAATTCTTGGGGAAATCCAAAGGATATAAGATAATAAAAAAGAGGTCAATTGACCTCTTTTTTCTTTTGATTTTTTCTGGATTTATAATCATCCATATTCCAATACCTGTCAGTTTTAACTTTAAAACCAAATACATATGTATCTTCATCAATGTAATAATCATCGATCGGCATAAATCCAAACCCCTTTTTGACTCCAATGTTTTTAACTTTTCTAAAGAAAATCTTTTTAAAGTTTTTGCCCGTGTTTTTAAAGATTTTTTTCATAACTTTATATTTTTTTATCCTAATACAAAGATAAAAAAATTCTTTCGAACTAAAAAATAGTTTTTTAACTCGAAACTATTGCTATCACTGAATATTCAATGAAATCTTGATGAAAATATATACTAATTATATTTAGTCTAAATTAAAAATTAGTAATTCATTATTAATAATTCTGTACCTTTTGTTTGCTTCATACCTGATTTTGCCATTGATGCCTTAGCAAAGTCTTTTTGTTCCCAATGATATTTATTCTTTGGATACCAATCTTCCAATTCTTTGAAAAAATAATAAGATAATGAGAATTTTCCTTTTATATTTTTTAAAATTTTTGACAATCTATCGTGATCATCTTTAGTGAATGTGTGATTCGCGTAATATTTCTCTCCACCTGTTTTATCTATTGTTTTTAAGACGTATGGAGGATCCAGATAAAAATAAGAATTAATATCATCATATTTTTTTATAAATTCCTCAAAATCTAGATTTTCAATAATATTTATTTTATCGAAATACGATTGCCATTTTTTATTAGATAATTTATCTTTAAATGTATCAAATTTAGATTTATATTTACCTTTTAAATCTATAAATTTTCCTTTTTCTACATTGGTTCCACTCCATACCTGAGTCAGTAAATATATATATTTTGAAGCTATATCATAATCGGGTTTTAATATATCAAAATTAAAATTTGGATCAAATAACTCATTTTGAAACTTATAGAATAAATTTTTATTTTGAGAAGGATAATTTTTTATAATTTCAAGAAAATCCTGATGATTTTTTATACAATTAAAAACATTAACATTCAAAGGATTAAAGTCGTTATATATTATAGTTTTAAGATCGGGATAACTTTTTAGATCCATATTAAAGAAAGTCCAATACATTCCTCCAAACGGTTCCATGTAATTTTCAATATTTTTTGGAATAAATGGAACAATAAATTTACCGATACGGGATTTTCCTCCAATATATGACACACACATAAATTTTTAAATTTTTTTTTAATTCAATTTTCTTGAACAATTATCTTTTTTCCATAACGGTCTTAAATTTTCAAGAGAATTAACAATTTTTGTATTAGTATTTTTATCAAAAGTTGAAACCATTTTTATATGATCCACCACTACATGATATCATATTATTTATATTTAGTTATTAAATTAAAGTTTATATTATGAATAATTAAAAACTAATTTCAATTTTAAATTTATTATTTTACTTTTGTATGTAATCTTCTATTCTTCCAATAATTTACATCACCATAATAAGTAAAAATTTCTTGATCTTTTTTGATCTCTTTTATAGCGAAAAAAATAAAAGTCCTATTGTCATAGTCACTAAACCAAGTCGCGTTATTTTCATCGGAATGATTATATATACAACCGAAACCAAATGGTATTACTTGTTTTTCCCATTTATCACCAGATGGGAAATTAAAACGATAATCTATATAAACAAAGATGATGGTTCGTGTGGTGAAATCGGAAGAACTAAAAATGGAATTTCTTCTAACGCTTCATCTTTCATTATATCATCTCTAGCAAAAACACCATATCCATGTATTGGAGATATATTTTGGTTTTAAATTAAAGTTTTAATAAAAATATATGATGGATGAAAATTATGAAGTGATTGAAATAAATTCCGAAAAAGATGAACAAAATAATGAGTTCAGCGAAGAAAGCGTTTATCAAGGCAGATTGTCCGACTGTGAAGCATATATAAGATTACATGAGCATGGATATATGATATAATTTAACCAGATTTATCTTCTTCAAAATCAAAGTGAGAATATTCTTTTGTTTTAACATATATTAAAAAAAATAATAATTGATTTTTAATATATAATATTAAATCTATTTAATTAAATGATTAAAAATTTTGATATATTTGTAAACCAATCTTTAAATGAAGGTAGAGTAAATGCTAGTTTGAATTATGCTATAGTTTATTTAATAACTAGAGCAATATCAGATTTCTTATTTTTGAAAGTTAAACTTCAAAATTTAAGAAATAAAGATCCTCAATTTAGAGAAGAATTTAATTCTAACAAAAAAGAAGTAAAAGAAGTTATTAAAAAAATTAAATCTACTATTTTTTTAAAAGATTTTTTTTCAAATGATGAAACTCGACAAGACATGACACAAGTCGAATCACACAAAGATAATAAAAAACTATTGGAGAAAAAAATGAAAGAAATTGAAGAAAACTATAAAAATATATATAAAAGAGATTTCAAAAATGATTTTAAAAATCTTTTAAGTTTTTTTCTACCAAGAACATTTAAAGATTATAAAGAATTTATTGATGTCGTTAAGGACACATATAGTAGAGTTGTGACTGCCGATGATCCCTACGGTGAAGAAGATTGGTTATCATGAAATATTAATTTTTTTCCAGTTTTTTTGAAAATCTCCGAACAACAATGTGTTACGGATCGCCTGTTATTCAATCCAAAAAGTATTCAAGTCTTCATAGTTTTTATTCAACCAATCCGGAAAAAGCGGACAATCTCTTTCTAAATCTTGTCCACTTGCATCATACACACCTCTTTTTCTACCAGCATTATATGATTTTTCCATATCTTCTTCGTTAAAAATATCTATAAACAATGAATGTTGATAGAGTTGCTTCTTCGATGGTAATTTTTTCTAATTTTAAATTCTCTAAAATTTCTTTAATTCTCTTTTCCATAATATTTATTTTTTAAAAAATGAAAAATCATATTTTTCATCCAATTTTTTTAAAACATTATAAATCAATTCAATAGCATTTTGTACATCCCTAGAATGTACCATTTCAACCTTTGTATGCATGTATCTCATAGGAATAGATATTAATGATGTTACTATTCCATGTGAAGCATAATTGTCGGCATCTGTTCCAGATGATTTACCTAAAGCTTTTCTTTGATATTTAATTTTATTTTCTATAGCAGTTTTTTCAAATATTTCAACAAGTTTAGGATGTGTTACAGTACAAAGTGTTAAAACTGGTCCATTTCCACAAGTAATATCACCACTTTTCTTTTTATTCATTAATGGAGTACTCGTATCATGTGTAACATCAATGACAACAGCTAAATCCGGTCTGTAATTTTGACAAATCATATGAGCACCTCTAAGGCCAACTTCTTCCTGTACTACATTTGCGAAATACATTTCATATTCCGATTTTGTTTTTTCTTCTTGAAATTTTCTTAACACTTGTGATAAAATGTATCCACCTATTTTATTATCAAGTCCTTTACCGGTGTAATAATTTCCAACTATTTGAAAATTTGACGGATATGTTACTAAACAACCGATCTTAACTCCCATTTTAAATAAATTTTTACGATTATTTACGCCACAATCTATAAATAGATTTTCAACACTTGGTGTGTTTTCCTTAGAAGTATCAGCGCTTCTGGTATGAATAGCAGGCCAACCAAATACACCATCAACAAGACCTTTTTCTGTGTGTATCTTAACCCTGCTACCAGGAGCTATTTGATGATCAGCGTTGCCGTTTTTAATAACGTTAATTAGTCCACTTTCTGTTATAGTATTAACCCTATATGATACTTCATCGACATGAGCTTCTATTAATACTTTTTTTACATTATCATCTTTGGATGTGTGATTTTTATCGGTATATTTTATGGCTATTGTATTACCATAATTTTCAACACAAATTTCATCGACGTATGGTTTTACTTCATCAATCCAAATTTGTTGTGATTCCATTTCAGAACCACATGGCGAATAACTGTTGATATATTTTTCTAAAAATTGTTCGTTCATTTTAGTTTTTTATTAATTGATGTTATTTTTTAATTTTATACTTACTTATGTTAACTATATAAAAATCGCCATCTTCTTGACAATCTAATACAGAATAAAATTTCAAATTCTTAAAAAATATTAAATCATTTTTACTTGGAGTTGGATCAATATCTTGTTTTTTAATAAGAATTTCAAGATCATTTTCTAGATCATCATTTGATAATATTGCCTTAGTTGAAATTTTTTTAATTATATCGTAATCATCAAAATCCCCGTTGGATTTTTGAACAGTTACATAATAATCGATTTCATATTTTTTCATATTTTTCTTTTATTTTTTTATAAATTGTTTGCATTTGACTTATAATCTCAACATAATCAGTCAACAAAAAACTCAAGTCCAAATCTTTATTGTTTTCTATTATAAAAGTAAATGAATTTAATAATGATTTATAATGAACATATTCTATCAATTCTTGAACATTGATTTTATTTAATTCAATATTATCAAGAAATTGATATATATCATCTCCAATTTTTAAATTATCTGTCACTCTCCAAAATATTTAATAATGAGTTTTTTTATTTCTGATTTTGGAAAAGCTCCCATATGCATAATAGGTTGTCCTTTTACAGGAATAAAAAGAATTGATGGAATGCTACGTATATTAAAGAATTTAGAAAGATCGTATTCTTCGTCAACATCAACTTTATAAAAATCGATTTTATTATCATATTCATTTGATAAATCTTCTAAAATAGGAGATAAAATGCGACACGGGCCACACCATGAATCTGCTGAAAAATCTATTATTATAGGTAAATTTCTTTTTGTTTTAAAGATGTTATCTTGCCACTTTTCACTTTTTTTATAATCGAATATTTTATCGAAATCGAATGTGTTTATTGTTTTTACCATATTTTTATATTATTTTTTTATTTTTACTGCAAAGTCTATGTCTTTACTGTTTTTTATTAGTTTATCTATATTTATTTTATGTCCTTTTTTAAGTTTGGTATTAATGTTTTCTTTTATTTGTTGTCAAATAAACTACTGACATGCTAGTTCATATACTAATACGTTATTATTATTTAAAGCAAATATACAAAAAATAAATGCTAATAACAAAATATTTTAATATATCCCGTCCGCCATTTCACCACAATATTTACATTTACCAAATTCAATATTATTTCTTATTATATCATATCCATACCTTTCTAAAATGACTTCACCGCATTTACATTTCATTATTCCACTAAATTCATCAGGAACATTTCCCAAATAAACATATTTTATTCCAATTTTTCTTGCTATATCTCTAGCTTCAATAACCGTATTTAAATCTGTCCATTTCTTATCTGAAAATTTATATCTTGGATAAAATCTACTAAAATGGAGAGGATATTTATCGAATCCGTTATCTTTTAACCAATAACACATATTCTTTATGTTTTCAATGTCGTCGTTGATTCCTGGTATTATAAGATTTGTTATCTCGAGCCATCTATTATTATTTTTTATTATTTCTAATGTAGTTAATATTGGTTGTAAATTACCTTTACTTATTTTCATGTAACTATCATCACTCCAATATTTCAAATCAATATTAAAAGCGTCAACATATTTACATAATTCTCTTAAAGGTTCATCTTTAATATAACCATTAGATACCATTATATTTTTTAAATTCTTTTCGGACGCTAATTTTGCAGTATCTAACATAAATTCATAAAAAGTGGTTGGTTCAGTATAGGTATAAGATATGGATTTACAACCGTTATTTATAGCATCATTTACAACTTGAGTTGGTGTCATCAAGTAAGTCGTTTTTTCTTCTGGTTTGTGTTGTGATATTGCATCATTTTGACATTGCATACATCTAAAATTACAACCAGCCGAACTTATAGAATATGTCATGGTACCCGGTAAAAATTGCATTAATGGTTTTTTTTCAACTGGATCAATTCCTATCGAACACAAATTACCATATGAAGTGGCCATTAGTTTACCGCTTATATTCTTTCTCGAATTACATATTCCATATTGACCTTCATTTAATATACATTCATGTGGACACAACGAACATAAAACTTTCTTATCATCTAATCTCTTATAATATAATGCTTCTATCATATAAAAAAATTCGCTTCTTTTAAATTTTATTCTTTCTTTTCTTTTTAAACAGAGGTAATATATAAACAGTGAATAACCAACCAATTAAAGGAACTAAAATAGAACCTATTAAGATTTCTATATTAGAAAACATAAATTCTTTTGTTTTTATCCAAAATTTATTCTTCATAAAAACATGAATTTTTCCTTCGTATATTGTATAACTTTTATGAGAATCTCCAAGAATCACGTTAATAACCACGTTCAAATCATTATCTCCATCTTTTATTGGAATAACGTTCCATCTCCATATAGTAACTTCTCTATTTTCAATTATTTGATTCATATCAGATATTGAATTGATTTTAAAACAATCTCCTATTGGATCTATGAGTTTAATTTCCATATCTTTTGTTATTCTAATTATAGTATCTTTTATATTTTTTTCTTTCCCCTTGAAAGTTCTTACTCTTGTTATTACGTCATTTTTTGATAAATTTTTAGATATTGATATTTCTACAATATATACTTTCCCTACCTCCATAGTATCTTCTAATAAATAATTCAGTCTACCGGAATCTATTTCAGACAACACATCTTCAGATAATATTTTCTTATCATCAAAATTAAATTTTTCCGGTTTTTTATTTCTAGATCTAATTAATGGACTACTGTTTTTATTATCATTATTTATTTCCTTTTTTGTTTCTGTTGTGTCATTTTTAATAGAAGAAATTGTTGTATCGTTCGGATTAGATTGATCGATGTCCTTCAATTTAGAAGAACAAGACATCATAATACAAGTTAAAAATATTAAAAAATATTTGAAATTTTTCATTTACATAAATATTCTTTCACAATAATCGAATATTATGGTTATATTAGCTCTTTCATCAACTCTATAATGGGATAATATAATTCCATAAAATTTCATTAATTCTATGACATGTCCTTCGACATCACAAACTTCAATTTTCATGTATTGTGATTTATTATATCGATTTAATATATCTAAAAAATTATTTGCGTCTTGAAAATTATTGAATGATATTGGTAATTGACATCTTCTAATTTGATTGAAATTATATCTATTATAACTGATAAAATCAAAAATGTTGTCTATATTCACTCTACATTCTAAATCTTCTAATTTTAAAATTAAAATTTTTTGATTAGGATAATTAGCATCGAAATTTTCAATATCATATTTTAATATTCCATCATCATCCCAATTCTCTTCACCGTAAGGGTCTAATTCATTCACTCTTTTCATCTTATAAAATTTTTCATTGTTCATCTTTAAATTCCTTTTCACAAAAAACCTCAGCATCGTAAACAAATATATCGGCATCTTTCCAATCATACCAACCAAGTCCCATTTTATCTTGAGTGCAATGTCCAAGAAATTCTAATAAAGACCATCCTGTTTCGGTTGCGACCTGAGGTAAGAAAGTTCCGCTCCTTCCATTTTTCAATATATAAATACCGTGTTTGCCCAATTCAATATCTGTTATATTTGATATTTTTTTAAATGGCGATAAAACTGATATTTCTATATCTATTTGTTTCATTTCTTCTAATGTCGGTTTATCAAATCTATTATCCATAAAAGCAGATTGAATAGCCATATCTCTAACTACTTTATATAATTCGTAATTCGGTTGAAAGTTTCCTATACATCCCCTGAGCATTCCATTATTATGAAGAGTAACGAATGCACCATAATGCGATTTTAACATTTTAGATTCTGGTTCCTCTAATCCAAAATCTATATCCTGTAATTGATATTCAATTGTTTGGCGAGCTATCTTCAATAATTCTTTCTTATCTTCTTTTGTTAAAGTCATATATTTAGTCATTTTTATTTATTTATTTTTAAAAGTTCAATCATTTCTTCTCTGAACATATTATATTTTTTATTTAACTACGAATATACAACATTATATTGAATTATTTAAATTTTGTTTTTCTTTTAATTTTTATTATTTTAATTGGATTATATATCTGAAACTTTTTAACAGGATCTAAATTACCAATAAAAATTTAAAGAATTTTCATTGAATTTCATAAATTAATCAAATTTATTCAACAGTGGTTTTATTAAAAGATAAAAAGTAAAACATGCTATACTCGAAATAGAACCGTCGAATAATAATTTAAAAAATAAAAAAGTCGAAGGATTTATCATTAAAGTAGGACTGAAAAACAATAAAGATGTAAATACACCCGACCAAAATCCAGTACAGAGACTACAACTTATAAGTATTCCAAGGAAATTTGGATTTATTTTACAAAAAAAAATTCTAATAGGATTGAATAATTTGCTTTGAGTAATTATTATAGTAATCCCAATATTGATCATCAAAAAAATTATAAGACTTAACATAAATTTTATATATTTTTTATATCCCCCAAATTATATTGGGGGATGTCTGACATCCATTAGCACAATGTGCTGTTGGACGTAAAAAATAACGTACAGTAACCATATGATTTTTTTAGTTTTATATATTAATGTTTTTGGGGTCTATAAATTAATTTATTCATTAAATATTTTAATATATAGAAATAAATAACCAGTGTATGACAATATCGAATCATATGCCTGAATTAATTCAATATTTGCAAGGCGGAATATTAATAAATTTTAATATAAAAATAATAAATAATTCATTAGATGATATATCTCAATATCAGTATGATTCTGTTCGAGTGGAATTAAATTCTTCAAGAAATGAAATTATTAATTCTTTAATTGAATATAAATATTCAATTTCTAATGAATTCGCGTTAATAAATAATTACAATATAGGAATTGGAATCGATGATTATAACCAATATCAAGAATATAGAAGTGCATGTAAAAAAATAGCTGATGATGTCGTGGAATTAATAGAACATTGAATCATCGTAATATTTATTCCACAATTCAAATGATTTCGATGTTTTTATCCAACCGTAATAACTCATTATTCCGCTTTTATTAATATCGTGTTGATTCAGATCTTTTTTTATATTTTTAATTTTTCTCTTGAAATTTTTAGCAATATTCTTTCTTAAATAAACTTTTTCGTTATCGAATCTAAAACCAAGAAAATCTAATCTTCTTTTATTGATTGGAAATATTTGATAATTACTCTTTAATTCAAGTAAAAGGTTGAATGATAAATAAAATTTAATTTCGGATAATAAATTATGTAAATGATTCTTATCTTTATGAAAAACGATAATATCATCACAATAACGAAAATAATATTTTACTTTCATTTCTTCTTTCATCCAATGATCAAAATAAGCTAGATATAAATTTCCAAAATATTGTGATATATAGTTACCTATCGGAACTCCTTTAATAGAATCAATAATCTCATCTAATAACCACAAAACATCATTATCTTTAATTTTTTTCCTGATAATTTGTTTTAAAATATCATTATTTATTGATGGATAAAATTTTTTAATATCTATTTTTAAACAATAAAATTTATCACTTAATTGAATGGATTCTCTTATTCTACGAAAACCAGCATGAATACCTCTTCCCTTTATAGATTGATATGTATCTTTTATTAAAATTTTTTTCCAAATTGGTTCTAGTACTTGCAAAATAGCATGTTGTAAAATTCTATCCGGATAATACGGTAATCTACAAATTTCACGATTCTTCCCTTTATCATTTTTAATGAAAATAGAATACTTACTATTTTTAAATGTTTTTTCTTTTAATGATTTTTGAAGTTTTAATAAATAAAAATTTTCATTATCATTAACAACATTCACGTCACGATAATTCTTTTTCCCTTTTTGAGCATTTTTATTTGCTAATTTCAAATTTTCATAATCGTAAATTTTTTCAAATAGATTGTTTATTCTTTTCATTTAGGTGTTTTGCTGTGACCAGAGTCTTCATCTTTCGGATTACCAACACTTATTGGCCGTATCATATATTTCACCAAGAGGTGCAGTTAATTTCGTTCAAATTTTACAAATCACTAACTAAGAACCAATATTACGATTAGAATTGGAAGATGAATTATTCAGATTGGAATACCATACACCACAATTCGTCCCATTATTCGAATTACCTCCAAAAATGAAAACGTGCCAACTGGAACTCGCGAAATTAACTTTTTTTTATTATTATATAAAAAAGTATCCCCTTAGTTTAAAAAAAATTATTCTAAATTTTTTTTTCAAAACACCAACCAAGAACCAATATTACGAGCAGAAACGGAAGAAGAATAAGCCAGATCGGAAAACCATACACCACAAAGCGTCCCATAATGCGAATAACCCCCAAAAATGAAAACGATCCAACCGGACCCTTGATAATAATAGTCTGTAATATATGTTGAACTAGTTCCACCTGTGGTCAAAGGCAACATTGATCTAGAAGATTGTACTATTGTTTTTTGCCATCCGTTTGCGTTTGATAAAGTTACACCAAGATTAGTATAATTTGTTGTTGTATCATCAGCAAATTGAGTATCGTTTTGACAAACATAAGGAACGTTATTATTTATATTTATACCATCAATGAATTTGTTAATATTACCGTAAATATGTTCTATTCCCCTCCATTTTAAATATTTAGTTTTTTCACCCTGGCAAGTTGTTCCACCAGCATTATTACCAGATCCGTTACCCACTGAATTACCATTACCATTCGGTACAAATGGATTATAGTCATTATAAGACGACAAATTACTAACATTTGTCACTCCTGCACCGAGTACGCTTTGTGAATAAAATGATCCATATTCCACTAAGAATAAAACTTGAATTGCATGTAATAAATCATAATCCATCTGACGCCAACCACTCCCCCTATTCTTAGCCATATTCCTACCCTGTGCTCTGGTAAATTGAACGATTGGTATTTTTCCACTAACAGAACTAAGTTTATCGCCGTTTAAATTGACATTTATTTCATTTCTTATAACTGTATTCGTTGAAGTTTCATCATCTAAGGATTCACTTACTGTAATAGTAGTATCTCCTGTTGTAAGAACTGTAAAAGTTCCGTTGTTATTAATAGTACCACTTATTGTAATTTTTTCACCTGTTTGTAATACCGTGAATGGATTTGTTCTACCTATTTGAGTAATACTATTATCAATAGAACTAAATGTAGTACCCGTGGCGGTTAAATACAAACCGTTAGTATATCCACTTTGAGAAACGTCGTATAATACTGCTGGATAAGCTCCGGCATAACGGGTATTAACTTTTTCTCCATTTTTCATAAAAGCTGGATGTAAAGTATATGTTGGATAATATGGTGATATATTCCACGTATGTGTTGTTGTACCAGAGTTGTAAGAATAAGAATAATAAAAAGCTGGAATTTCTACCATTACTTGTCCGTCAGCTCCTGTTAAATTGGAAGACGTGACTCCATCACTCTTTTTACTCCAATCTGTAGCCAATAGATAATAATTAACAGTACCATCATCATTCAATAAACATCCTTTCATAGATGCATGTATCGGTAGAAATGCGTCTCCGGCTGAAACTGATAAAGGTCTTCCTGCCAAATTACCAGTTCTTGTATAAGTATCTGTTGTTTCATTCCAGCTTATTCCACCTATAACATAAGTTGATCCAGTGTATTGATTAAATAATTTCCATACAGCGTTTTCAGTTGGTATATTAGTATCACTGGGCATAGTGGATACTGTATCTATAACCGAATAAGTGGTAGTTATTCCTGTATTAACATCAGTCGAAACAAGCTGTAACGGATTTAATTCAGATAAATCTATTGAAGTACCCGACGATCCTGAAACTCCTGACGATCCTGAAACTCCCGAACTACCATTTTTCCCTGATGTTCCTGAACTACCTGATGTTCCAGATGAAGAATAAGAAACTCCAGTTATTTTTACTAAACCATTTGTGTTTGGTTCAATAATTAAATACCCACCGGTATTTAAATTATTTAAATATGTATTTCCAGATAAAAATAAATTAACTGTATATAAAGTGTTACCTGAAGTATCGAAATAAAGTCCTGTGTCAGTTATGTAATCATTAGAACCAGACGAACCCGATGTGCCTGTTATGCCAGAACTACCCGATGTGCCAGAACTACCTGAACTGCCAGATGTACCCGATGATCCAGAAACACCAGAACTACCAGATGCACCTGATGATCCAGAACTCCCGGTCGTACCTGAACTACCTGAACTGCCAGATGTGCCTGATGATCCTGAACTCCCGTTCTTGCCGGATGATCCAGAAACACCAGAACTACCAGAACTGCCTGATGCACCTGAACTACTTGAAGTTCCGGATGAACCAGAAGAACCAGAACTGCCTAAAAATTCGCCATTAACGCCTGATGAACCTGATGACCCAGTTAATCCGGATGTTCCAGATGAACCAGACGATCCATTAATACCAGAAGTTCCTGATATATTCACACCTTCTGAATATGATATAACAACTAAATCATCTTGAATAAACACTCCGTTATTATAAACGTATTCTATGTCATACTTAAAATATGTATCTCCAGTGACGTCATGACAACCATTTATTCTAAATATCGCAAAAATCGCGGAATTGAATTGTTTAAACAATCTAAAATAAGATGTGCCGTTTCCTAGAATACTCGACAACCAACTATCTACTGTCGGATCGTCTATTGGATCTATCGCCGATACATAATCGACATATAATTCAGTAGAATATATAATTTGAGGATCATTAAATTTTAAATAATATTTATTCGGTGGAGTAGTATTACCTGAATCATCAAATTTATATAATAAACTATTACCGCCATAAACACCGTTGTAACCGCTAGTTCCACTAATTCCACTTGAACCATTTATGCCTGATGTTCCAGAACTACCTAATATTCCATTATTAGAATAAGATAAAACAATATTATTTTCTTCAGTGAAAGATCCATTATGAACTACATATTTAACATCAAATACATACCAATCCCAAGATTCATCGGAATTTATACCAATTATATCGTAAATCACAAAATTATTCGAATTTTTTTCATCAATAATTCTAAATCTAGATGTTCCTCCAGTAGATATTGAATCCAACCAATTTTTAATGTTATTTCCATTTTTATCCAGCCAACTGATTGTTAAGCCTGTAACTAAACTATAATCTGAATCCGGAAAAATTATACTATTATCGGACTCAATTGATAATAACCTATAAATATATAACTGACTATCTCCACCGAATACTCCAGATATACCAGATGATCCAGAAATCCCAGATGAACCAGATGAACCAGAAACCCCAGAAGAACTAGAAGAACCAGAAGATCCATTTGTGCCAGATGTACCTGTTCTCCCTGATGAGCCAGATGAACCGGAAGAACCCGAAGAACCAGAAAACCCCGATGATCCAGATGAACCAGATGATCCAGAAGACCCTGATGATCCAGAAGAACCCGAAGAACCAGATGATCCAGAAGAACCCGAAGAACCAGATGTTCCAGAAGAACCTGATGAACCAGATGTTCCACCGCCCATAAGATCTGCGATCTGTAATCCGCTGGATCTAGGCAATGTCGCTGATAAATTTGTTGTAGCGCCAACTATCGTTGATGCCATTAATCTGAATTGCTGATTATCTACAGTCGTAGTTATAAATGTACCGGAAGCTGTATTGGAATTTTGATGATATATGTCATCAAAAGAATTTATATTATTAACACTAGATATAAATATTTCAGTTCCATCTACAACACTCCAATTCACTCCATCTAAACTAGTTTCTACCCATCCCTTAGTTTCAATTGATTTTATATTTCTAACCAATATATATGGTTGTAATGCTATATTTTTTGGTCTTGTTTCATAAGAACCGACATCGCTAGTGATTCCAGATACTTGTGAAGATCCACTTGTTCCAAAAATAGTATCACCTGAAGTCCCGAGTACATACGCTGATAGTGTTGTCCCACTATCGTAATTTATTGTTAATGAATCATCATATGAATTATATTCATATGTATGAGTATGATAACTATCTAAACTATGTGTATGTCCAGATAATTCATCTGATTGATAACTACCGAAAACTCTATTCGGATCATATCCCCTAGAAGTAACTCCAGAACCGTCCCATCCACGAATAAATATTCCTCTAAGATCAGGTACATTAAAGTGTTCAGAATCTTCGGATCCAAAAGTTGTTCCTATTATTGAATAAAGTTCTGGATAAAGAGTTTTTAAATAAGATGAACCATCAGCTAGAACATAATCATTAGTATTATTATCTAAATCGATTGACGATAAATAATGTATAGAACCAGCTTGAATAAATGTTGAACCACTAACTGGATATACCGTTAATCTATAGTCAATTTTAGCCCTAATAACCCAAGACACTGAAATAATATTATCATATAAAGAAAATAAAGTATCATTCGAATTAAATCTAATTGTATCTAAATTTATTACGTTGTCATTATCATCTATTAATTGATAACCAGTATAATCATAAACATCAATAACCTCGGAAGCAGTACCTGGATCACCTTTTACACCAGAAGATCCAGATGACCCACTTTTTCCACTGCTACCATAAAAAATACCATCAACACCAGAAGAACCAGATTTACCAGAAGATCCTGAGCTACCTAATATTCCATTCTCTACATAAGATAAAACAATATTACTTTCCTCTGTAAATGTACCATTATGAACTATATATTCAACATCATAGTAATAAAAAGGAGCATCATAATATCTTCTTTGTTTTATTTCATAAATAGCGAAATTGTTCGAATTGTTTTCGTCAAATATTCTAAATCTAGATGTGCCTCCAGTGGATATTGAATCCAACCAATTTTTAATATTATTTCCATTTTTATCATACCAACTAATTCTTAAAAACGTTACTAAACTATAATCTGAATCCGGAAAAGTAACACTATTAATTACTGTTCCCGAACTTAATCTATAAATATATAATTGACTATCCCCACCAAATACTCCAGATATACCTGATGAACCTGAACCTACATTTAAAAAAGATATAAAATATTCTTCATTTTCAATTATACTACCGTTACCACCTACACAAGACCCACTAGGAATGATTATTCTAAAAATATTACCTATTTCCAGTATATTAATATCTTCTAATAAATAAATACCGAAATTTGTTAAATCGTCTTTCTTTTCAACTTTTAAAATACCTCTATCACGCCAAGTTCTTAACCAATACTGCAAAGATTGATTATCAGCATCAATTTTATTTATTCTGATTTCATCTAAATACGTGAAATTATAACCACCATGAATATTTGATGTGCCAAAAAAATACTTATCCGTTGGAGTTGAATAACTAGCAATCCATGACCTGGTGGCACCTCCATATCCACCTGAAAATCCACTGGTGCCACTGCTTCCATAAAAATTCCCGTCTTTACCTGATGATCCTGAAGATCCAGTTTTACCAGATGATCCACTCGATCCAGTTTTTCCGCTAGAACCAGATTTTCCACTAGAACCACTCAAACCACTAGATCCACTAGAACCACTAGATCCAGATGATCCATCTATTCCTGATGTCCCGTCATCTCCCGATATACCAGAAGTACCATTTCTTCCGGATGTACCAGATGTACCAGATTTCCCAGATGAACCATAAAACCATCCGTCTACACCAGATGAACCTGATGTACCGTGGGTATAACCAGTTGTTGAACCGGTGTCACTAAATATTAAATAATACCAATCACATGTATCATTTTTTTCCCAGTAGCCTGTTGAATTTCTACCGAAATAAACATATCCTTTTTCTGGACAGCCAATGTCCCATGGATTTATTAATTGGATTTTACTAAAACTCACTTATATATAGAGTATTTTATCTCTATATATAAAAAACTCCAATTAAAAAAAATAAAATTTTTAATTAAATTAATATGCTAATTTATTGTTCGGTTTCCTTTTGAAATGTGAATTAATCACATTTTTTTTCACTTATAATATGAAACATCGAATCACCAATATGTGTAATTTTTTCTGCTAATACTCGATTTGCAATATCTTCTATAAATTTGCCATCTGTATTATAAAGTACTTCTGAAATCATTTTAATAATATCACTTATTTTCGTGACAAGTTTTTTCATTTAAAAAAATATCTATATCATTAGAATTAATAATCATAATATCATTTTTAACTAATTCATTTACAGTGTCGTTTGGATCTCCAATAAATTTAACGGCATCAATAATAAAATAAGTTTTAAAAAAAACAGAACAGTCTAAAGCAGTTTCTTTAACACAATAATCACCAGCCAAGCCGACAACATAAACTTCTTCTATTTTTTTAGATTTTAAATATTTTTCAACGGATATATCATCACATATACCATAAAATCCACTAAACGGATGTTCTTTTTTATAATCGCCCTTTGTAAAAATCGGAATATTATCCATTTTAAGATCCTTATGAAAACTAGCTCCTTCAGTATTCTGAATACAATGAGGTGGCCATATTATCATATCTTTATCATCTACTTTTATCTTATCCAAAATTTTTGTTCCTGGATTATTTGTCGTGAATGACATATGATCTATTGGATGCCAATCTCTTGACGCAATAACTATATCGAATTTTCCAATTAAAGAATTGATAATTGGTACAATTTTATCTCCGAAAGGAACCGGTAAATTTCCACCAGGCATGAAATCTAATTGCAAATCAACTAAAAAAAGAGCTCTTTTCATAAGTTTTAATTTTTATAATTCTCAAAAATTTCACAAAATTTTACTAATATTTCATAAGATGATTCAAGTCCAGCCCTATCATCTAATAAGATGCTATAAAAAATCTTAGGACTATCTGATTCGAAAAAACTTGGATTTTCATTAATTCTATTAAAGGGTATTTCATTTTCATTTAAATAATTTGATATAAATTCATATCTGGATTTAGATGAACCAGTCCAAACAACCAATTCAATTCCCTTAATCTTACTCAATCTTCTGATAAGAGATATTACCATTTCGTAAGAATGTCCCCTTTTATGATAATCATATATAGTATTATCGAAATCATAAGCTATTACAAGATCTCCGTGTAAGAGATATTCCTTTTCTAGTCTATCAATAACATTCTGTTTATTTATATAAAAATCCATAAAAAATAATTTATTATACAAAAATATTAATTTTTAATCAATTAAAAAAATTTTTATTTACTATATCTATAGCTTTTCTAGTTCTGTTATCCCAATCTACACCATTTACAATTCCCATCTTAATTCCTTTAGATAATAGATAATTATAATGATAATCTCTTAATTCATCTCTCTGCTTTTTTGGTAATCTAGTCCCGTCTTGTATATAAGGAGCGTCATTTTCTAGAAAAATATGAAGATCAAAAATATTGGCTTTTTCTACCCAATCCTCATATATCGGAATTTCATCAAAAAAATATTTTGAATACATTTTTGTTATGTTTAGATCTGTATCACTAAACAATATTTTATTCGAATAATTAACCTTTTCTATAATATCTGTAGCATGAGCGATTCCAATATTTAAAATATCATCGAATGAAGTATCTTTTGAATTTTTAACAATCAATCTTCCCCATTCAGGAACATAATTTGTATTAAAATGACTTGCTAGAATTTCAGTTAAAGTAGTTTTTCCTGTTGATTCTGTTCCGCTTATGCAAATCTTTTTAACAAAATATGGTTTTACGATATCTGGAATATATTCCCAATTTCTAATAGAATTATTTCTTATATCTGTAGCTGATATTGGAGTTATATTTCTATTAATATCATACATAATGTGTTTTATTCCAAGACATTCAGCGACATATTCTCCGTAAGGTTCTGATGTTATGAAAACATTCAAATCTGGAAACAATTCCTTTATATGATCAGACCATATTTTTGATATAATTTTATCAGATTTTGATGTGTATGGAAGTTTTTTATCAGTATATTTAATTTCTATTCCTTCTACATTACCATATAATTTTAATAACCAATCTAATCTAATATTTCCCGATATATTTTCCTCATCTTCATTCATGCAAAGAAGAATATATAAAATATCACACTTAGATTTTGCAAAATCTATCAATTTCATGTGACCTATGTGAATTGGGTCATATTTTCCCAGAACTAAACCTTTTATCATTTTAATTTTTTTATTTTATGAAAGTCATAGTTCTTCTTTCTATGCTTTTTCCCAATAAATCTATTTATAATAACGAAATTTTTTGTACCTTTAGTACCAGAAGAACCTGTTGTATCTGACATCCAATATGTAGCATTGCATGTAACACCGCACGATTCTACATAATTATCATTCCAATTTTCTTCACCATAAGGATCTACATCATCATGTATATTTATCATATTCTTGAATTTTAAATATTTTGTTCTAAATATTCATAATTTTATTTTTTTAATTTTAATTATTTTTATGTGAAAAGTTTAATAAATTAATGAAGATAACCACCTAAATGATCACTGGGACTGGCTCATATCACTGGGCATGTTCCTGAATTTTAAATAGTTTATTCCAATGTATTAAACCATATGTTGCTATCAATGTTATTATAACATATTCAAAAGACACTAAATATAATCCTTTAAAATAATATAATATCACACTTAAAATATCTATAATTATCCACAAATACCATCCGTTTATTATCTTGAATGAAAGTGATAGTAATGCTATCATGCTTGATATTGTTGTTGTTGCATCTAAATATGGATATAATATTTGATAAAAACTTAATACATAACCACCTATAAGACATAAAATAATTATTATTGTTCCATATATTATAGTATTTTTTTTATTTAATTTTTTTAAAGTTTCACCTCCTTTTTTTCCCCAATTGAACCATCCATAAACGCTAATGATAGTAAAATAAATTTGAAGTATTGTATTACCATACAATTGATTTTTCATGAATAACAAGAAAAATAATAATTGACCCACCAAACTAACAGGCCAATTCCATATTGATGATTTTGCTGCTAAAATTATAGCTGACAAACTAAACAACGTTCCAAATATTTCTAAATATGATATCTGATATCCAAATATTTCCATATTATAATTTAAATTTCAAATTAGTGAAAAAACAGAATTGTTCACTTACAAAATATAATGGAACATCATCACCGCCAATCATTCCATTAGAAAAATATTTTTGATTAGTAATATTATTTAAATAAACATCGAATTCAATCCAATTCCATCTAAATCCTATTGTTGAACTTAAAGTATAATAACTTGGGATAGTATAATCATTATTCTGATCAATATAAGACCAACTTTGATATTTACCCATTAATCCTAAAATAAACCATTTATAATTGTAAGTGAGTTCTGTATTAGCTAACCATTTTGGTGTCATGACTGGTGTTGTTTGTTTTTCATTCCATGTTATTTTACTCTCACTATATGATATATTTTGTGTAAATGTTAAACCGAATTTCCATTTATATTTAAAATCAAATTCTAAACCTGTTCGATAACTTTCATCAACATTAATGTGTAGTGGTAATCCTGTCGGACCATATTCACCAGTTAAAACCAATTCATTATTAAATATCATATAAAATAAATTGATATTTAAGTTCATATTTCCAAGAATATAACGATATCCAAATTCCTGGTCTAAAACAGATTCTGGTTTCAAATCGTAATAAACAGCATTGCCAAGTGAATCTGATAATAAATTATCATATCCACCGAACATATCATTTCTAATAGGTTCTCTATGCGTTTTTCCGATTGAATAATATAAAATATTATGTTTTGTTTTATATTCAACTCCAGCACTATAATTGAAAAAATTCCAAATGAAATGTTTTAAATAAACATCACCATCGTAAACGAATGTTGTATAACGATATTGTAAATCCCCGTAAAAATTAAAATTTTTGTAATTATAAATACCTTTCAAGAAATAACTAAAATCGTCTCTATATCCAACATTTTTATATGTGTCAATATCATTTGTTGTACCGCTATGTTTTCTATTGTATTTATATCCATTGATACCAGTATAAAGATCAAGACTACCAATTTTAATATAATAATTAATATTTCCACCCAAAAAATTGGAATTGAAATGATAACCATATAACTCTGACGGTATTCCTATATGTACTCCGTCATAAGTATAAAATCCATTCAAATAATTATAATAAATAGTATAGTTAAATCGAGATATATTGTTGATATTGTATGTGTGGTGAAATTGAATATGATATTGATTAAAATGGTCTATTTCCTTTTCAGTATTCGCGTTATATTTGCGGTTTTTATTTATACTATCCATCGGTGATCCCAACCAAGATAATTCATTCATTTGTTCACCAGCAAAACCAACAATTTTAAATACATTTTTACCTAATTTATAATTCCCTATCGCAAAAAAACTTCTAGAATGATTTCCACTATGCTCTTTATAACCTTCACTTTGAATATCAGATATTGAAAAATACAATCCTCCTTTTTCCCAATTTTTTTCAACATTAGCCGATAATTTTAATGTATTATCGCCGCCGAATCCAAAATTAAAAAAAACTTTTGAATCAATTGGATTATATGACTCGAAATTCATAGATCCGGCGAAACTAGATGTTCCGTTTTTTGTCATACCGGTACCTCTTTGAATTTGTAACATTTCAACAGATTGAAAAAAATCCGGATAATTTGAAAAATAACATCCTTGATCTTCTGGTTCATTCAACGGAACACCATTGAGTGTTACATTAATTCTAGTTTGATCAATTCCCCTCATTCTAATATATGAATATCCCCAATCACCACCAGATTCAGAATAATTTGTCATTGATGGCGTTGTTCCAAGAATTATAGAAGGTTCCTGGCCGTAATTAATCAAACCGATGTCAGATTTATATAAATTTTTAAAAGTTATTGGCATTAAACTTGTTGCTTGATATGGTAAAAATGCGTTGATTACTACTTCATTTAATTTTAGAGTATCTTTTGTTAATCGATATCCAGAATCCGGATCATTCTTTTGAGAATAAACAGAAAAAGAAGTAACAAATAGTAAAATAAAAATTAATAAACTTTTCTTCATGATTTGAATTTATTTAATTGTATAATTTTTTAAGATATTCCATTAAAGTTTTTTTATCTATTGGGATTCCGAAAAGTATTACGAATAAATAGAAAAACGTCAATATAGATATTATAAGAAACATAAAAATCAATATGCTTAAAATAATAATTATCATATTAGCATTTTATTTATATTTTGCAAAATTAAAAATTATTTCGATAATAAAAAAATCATTTATATTTTTTTATTATCATTTTTGTGTGGGTTGTGTGATTGATTTTTATACGAAAATCAGTCATTATGTTTCTTTGTAGAGGTTCAAAAATATAATTATGTTTATATATGATTTTATAATTCAATGGTATTTTTTTATACAATGTTTCTAAAGTTAAGGGTAAATAATTTTCTTTAACTTCCCTTTCCCAATTATCTGTATATCTATATTTTAATAACCAATGTAACATAGTTCTATAATCATTATCTATTAGTCCCCATATTCTTTCAAAAGAATATAGATATTTTTTATCTGAATATTTATTTACTTTTTTGACATCTTCTCTAAAATTGAGAAAGTCTTGTTTTTGTATTCCTACAGATGGTATCATATCTCTAATGACTATGTATTCGAATCCACTATTAAAAACTCTTTCCCAAAAAATTTTAATATCTATAGTACTCGAATAAGAATACACTTCATGTATAACACTAGATAGTAATAATGTTGCTTTTTTATAATTTTTTAATACTGATGTTATTTCATTCCAATTACTTGTGAATTTTATATTTGTATATTTTTGTCTTGCAATAGATAACATTTCTTCTGAAATATCATATCCGATCAATCGAATTTGCGGTTTTCTTTTTCTAATTTCAGATAATAATGTCGCATCAGCACAACCAAAATCAACGATCAGATCAGTGTCTTTTATATTAGATAAAAAGAATAACTTATCTTTTATCGATTTAGATAAACTATGTGCATAATTTTTTATATTTGATATTGGAGATTCTTTTACTTTTTCTTGTATAAAATTATTAAAATTATAAACTTTCATGTTCCTATATATAAAAAAATAATCTTATTTATCTTTCAAGAAATATTTATTTACAAAGCTCTCTTCTTTTTTTTATAAGATCTTTGAGTTCTTTTTCAAAATTTTCATTAACTTCTTTAGCCATAGGTAAAATATATTTTTCAGTTTGATCTAAATATATTCCTATTTTGAATCCAGTGTGTGTATCTAAATGTAGATCTGTTAAATTACTGATCCTATCAGCACATTTTAAAATTTTCGCTCTTGTTGAACCGTTTTCCAAAATTCTTTTAAGATAAATTTCTTTTGGTTCATCTTTTGGTTTAGTGACTTCTTTGACCAATTCAACCACTAACATACCATCACTATCTATACTTTTTATTTCTTCTATTTGACTTTCTCCCCAATCTTCTATCAAATCGTGAATCAAACTAGCTTTTAATAAAATAGAATCATCAAAATATTTATAATCAATAAGAATACCAAGAGTGGCAAATTGATGTCTGAACTGATTTCCACCAACTTTACGTTCAACACCTATAAGTGACGACGACTTTAGAATATAGGGAGCTAAAATAAATCTATTGAAAAAATTGTCCATATTCTATATATTTTAATTTTCGTTCCAATTATTTCCAATCAATATACTTTTAAAATTCTTTTAGCCAAATCAATAGTATCTTTATTACCAGTATTCTTTTCTGGTTCATCAGATAATTTTATTGTCGGTATCCAATTACCATCAATAAAAACAGAATCCAATTTAATAACTATGTTCAATGGAGTTACTCCAGGAATGTCGTTGGTTAACCATGTTCCAACACCATAAGATGTATTTATCCTGCCTTTGAAAGAATTTTCTATTTTTAATATCTTATCGAAATTAAGAGCATCACTAAATATTATTGTTTTTGATTTGATCACATTTTCATCTAATCCCAATTTTTTATAATGCTCAATTACATTATTTCCAAAAATTATAGGATCTCCGCTATCGTGTCTCACACCGTCAAATAATTTTGCAAAATAAACATCAAAAGATTTGAAAAATGCTTCTGTTGTAAAGGTATCTGATAATGCTATTCCAAGATCTCCCCTATAAATCTTTACCCAATTGTCCAATGCCATTTTATTAGCTTCGTGAAAACCGTATTTTGCTGCATGAAACATAAACCATTCGTGAGCGTGAGTGCCGATAGCTTTGATGTTATATTTCTTTGCAAAATAAACATTAGAAGTACCGACCATATTATTCTCAGCTGATTTTATTAAATCATAGATAACTAGATTTTGATTTTCGTGAGAAAATCTACGTCTAGTCCCGAAATCAGCGAATTTTATACCGAATGTCTTGAAATCCTTTCCCTTCTTTTTATTAATTTCAGATAAAACGTTTCTTTGACTATGCGGATACATACTTTTCCCAGTCATTGAATAATATAATTCCGAAATCATTGCCAGTAGAGGAACTTCCCATAATATTGCCCTATGCCAATATCCTTCAATAGTTATATCTAATTTTCCACCAGTTTGAATTATGTTTACTTCTTTTGGATCAAATTTATAATCGGATAACCATTCTATATAAAATGGCGATAAAAATCTTATGTTATACAAATATTGTTTAGAATCACCCATTCCACCTTCCATACATTTACTTAGATGTGTTATTTCATCTTTGAGTCTTTCATCAAAACCGTCTGGAAATTGAGTATTTCCTCTATTTATAAATTTATATCTAACTATTTCTTTTGGAAATAGAGAAATTACCGCTTGCTGTTGGGTTAATTTATATAAATCATTATCAAGAATTCCGAATATCATAAATTTTTTTATTTAATTTATACAAATATACTATAAAAGTTGGAGATAAAAAAATATATTGATTGTTATGTTTTTAAAAAAAACTTTTAAATAATTGTAACCTAATACTTTATTAGCATCTAATATACAAAAAATAATAAATAAATAGTATGAAAAGATTGTACAGAACACCTAAAGATCGCATTCTCGGTGGAGTTTGTGGAGGAATTGGAAAATATTTTAATATCGATCCGGTTATTATAAGATTAATTTGGGCATTATTTATTTTTTGTTGTGGATTCGGTATTTTATTGTATATAATTTCTTGGATAATTATTCCAAAAGAAATAACAGTAGATCCTATTGTACTAAAAGAAACTGAACCTGCAGTTGAAAAAGAAGATAATGAGTAACTATTTTTTGAGAGTTTTTTGAAATATATTTTTTTATTATAAATTAAATTAACTCTATTTTTATTTTTTTACCTGTTTTTTCTAATAATACTGCTTCTATTTTCTTTTTTAAAAGTTTAGCTTCAATTTTAAACTGATTCTTTTTAGTTTTTTTCCAGTCTACTTTTATATTAATGACACTTATATCTTCTTCTTTTATTTTTCTAATGTCATTAATAAATTGTTCATCATTATAAATTTTGTATATAGGGGGTGTTTGAGAACCACCACCTCCTTTTTTTTGAATAATAGTATATCCCAAAATCATACCTTTTGTTATATTAGATATATTAAGTAATCCTTTGGTTACTAAATTGAGAGTCGTATTATTTGTCATATTTTAACTACTTTATAATCTATTAACAATCCGTTAGTATCGTATGAAGCATTCATTTGATATGTTGCGAATTCATCAATAGAATTATCACAATCAGATTTAGTATTATAAAGTTTTATAATAACTGATAATAATCTATCAGAAGAATCATAAACATGATTTGATAATCTGTAATTGTTTTGAACTAACCCTAGTACTAATTTTAGATCTATATTTATGCTATTAATTGTATCTGTAATACCAGTGAGTGTATTACTGATTGTATCTATTCCAGGAATATCTGAACCTTTTGAAATAATAGTAGAATTAATATTTATAAATGGATTATCATAATCATCAGAATATAAATTTTGTTGTATAATAACATCTAAATTTTCTATTTTAATTTTCCATTCATTTATTAAAAAATAGTAACTAGGAGCATTTTGATTCGATGTTGTTGGGTCCCCGCCAAATGTTCTAAACGCCTGCAACCATTGCGAATTATTGTCTTCAATTACCCATTTTTTCCATTCTTGATATATATCCGTTTTAACATCAAGATATGTAACTCCAGTAATTACAGTTATTAATTTATTTAATCCATCGAATGTAACTTTTGACATAATTATTTATATATTAAATTGTATCTTACCAATTTTTAAGAATTCCTATATTATTCCAATTATAATTAGTCATTGTAAAATTATTTATACTTGTTATATTTGTTTTTTTAATAAATATTTGTTCTTGATTTATTAATTCAATTGTATCGTTATCACTAAATAAAATTATATTAGATCCTTTTTCAACATTAATACCAATATAATTATATTGATCAGTATATAGATATTTTGTATATTCACTTTTATAAGTAATGTTATTCAAGTATGACCAGTTATATCCAATTTGAATACCAGAATAACGACAGTTATTTATTTCAGAATTATAAATCCAAATTTCAGAGTCATTACAATAACTGATATCAATACCGATGTAAAATTCACCTTTTATTTTGCTATTTTTAAATTCCATGTATTTTCCATAAAATCTAATAGCTGATTCATTTTCATTTTCACCAAAATTTGTTTGACTGGCGTCGAATTCGCAATTGATAAAACTAATATTACAATTAATATCAAATAATGTATTCCAACTATTTACGGTATCTCCACTAGGAATAATTTTAGTAATATCATCTTTACCTTTAATTGTTATATTGAAATTATTTAGTATAGGAATTCCTCCAGATGTTGTTATATATTCAATATCTGAATTTAGAATAAATATTGTGTTTTCAGTTAACGGATTATTTATAATATATAATAATGCATTTTCTAATGTTTGATATTCAACTAATGTATTATTGATGTCTATATTTATAATATTTGTTGTTTCAAATATTTCACTGGAATATTTCATTTCATTAATTATTTTTTATCTATATTCTTCTATTTTTACAGCAGCTAAATACCAATATGAAGCACCTGTCATTTTAGATAATGTAAAAGATATATCATTAGATGATGATTTCACATTACTGATAGTGACCCAATTTCCAGTATAATTTTTATGAGGATTAATTGAAACGGTCGTACTACCAATTGTAAAATTTGTTCCAGCTGCTTCATATGCTAAAGTAATTGAACACCAAAATGAAAAATTATATGTATAAGAATCATTTAATTGCCCAATAGTATAAACTACATTTGTTGAATTTCTTTGTTCATATTTTGTCACACCACTCGGAATACCAGCATCATTGGCAACTACTATACCAGAAGATGACCCTAATGGAGTAGTATCCACTGACAATCCCCATCCAGTATTTGCACCACTTGAATTTGTTATACCAGTAAGTGGATTAGTATCGTTATAACACCAACGCCACCAACCGTTTACTTGTGGCGTATTATTTTTTAAATCGCCAATATTCAAATAGGCTGTTTGATATAAAGAAGGTGTTGGTGGTGCTGATTTCATACCACCATCTATATAAATAAATCTTCGCATTATCAAGTTACAGTGTTTTTTAGATTACCAGATAAAACAGAAGAATTACTATCTATGTTTTTAACATATAATGTAACCATATTAGATTGTGTTACTGTATTATTTGAACTAATCCAATTACTTTGTGTGGTTGTAGTTCCTGTTAAATTGATTAATCCTGTCACACCCGTTAAATTATATTGTATATCAAAAACTATAGTACCAGTGTCTGTTTTATATGATAACCCTGAAATGTTATAAGTATAAGGGGCATATAAATCAAGAGTATATGTACTCCCAGTCGTTATATTTCTTATTTCAAATCCAATAACATCTATGTTTTGTCCTCCACCAGATGTTCCTGAACTACCGTTGACAGATATACCAGACGTTCCTGTTGTTCCTGACGTCCCAGAATTACCTGATGTGCCTGATTCACCCGAACTTCCTGATGTTCCGGAATTCCCTGATGTCCCAGATATACCTGATGTTCCTGATTCACCTGAACTACCTGACGTTCCTGATGTGCCTGATTCACCTGAACTACCAGACGTTCCTGTTGTTCCTGACGTCCCAGAATTACCTGATGTCCCAGATATACCTGATGTTCCGGAATTCCCTGATGTCCCAGAATTGCCTGATGTCCCTGATTCACCTGAACTGCCTGATGTACCAGCGATTCCTGATGTCCCGGAATTACCTGATGTACCTGATGTACCTGTGATTCCTGATGTACCTGATTCACCCGAACTACCTGACGTTCCTGTTGTTCCTGATGTCCCAGAATTGCCTGAACTGCCTGATGTACCAGCGATTCCTGATGTCCCGGAATTGCCTGATGTACCTGATGTACCTGTGATTCCTGATGTACCTGATGTACCTGTGATCCCTGATGTACCTGATTCACCTGAACTGCCTGATGTGCCTGATTCACCTGAACTGCCTGATGTGCCTGATTCGCCTGAACTACCTGATATACCTGACGTCCCTGTTGTTCCTGATGTTCCTGATTCACCTGATGTTCCGGAATTCCCTGATGTCCCAGATATACCTGAACTACCTGACGTCCCTGTTGTTCCTGATGTTCCTGATTCACCTGATGTTCCGGAATTCCCTGATGTCCCAGATATACCTGATGTTCCTGATGTCCCAGAATTGCCTGATGTCCCTGATTCACCTGAACTACCTGATGTACCAGCGATTCCTGATGTCCCGGAATTACCTGATGTACCTGATGTACCTGTGATTCCTGATGTACCTGATTCACCCGAACTTCCTGATGTTCCGGAATTCCCTGATGTCCCAGATATACCTGATGTACCTGATGCGCCTGAACTACCTGATATTCCACTCGTTCCTGAATTACCGCTGGTTCCAGATGAACCTAAAAATTCACCATCCTTACCAGACGATCCAGATGTGCCGTTATTACTTATGCCAGATGAACCACTTGTTCCAAAACCAGATGTCCCGGATGTTCCATTAATGCCATCTACGCCAGAAGAACCATTAATTCCACTAGTCCCAGAAGACCCGGGATTACCGATACCTGATGTTCCAGATGTACCATTTGTTCCAGATGTACCATTATAACTAATACCAGATGATCCAGATGTACCATCATAACTAATACCTGATGATCCACTTATTCCTGAAGTCCCAGAACTACCAAAACTTGATGTTCCTGAACTACCATCTTTACTAACGCCAGATGATCCACTTGTCCCATTACCAGATGTCCCAGATGTTCCATCAATCCCAGATGTCCCAGATGTGCCGTCATTATTGAAATAAGTTAATCCTGACCAACAAGTAATTCCATCTCCTACTTTAATCTTATCGACATCAATATTTAGTCCCATTTCACCTTCAGCTAATATAGGATTTACTGAATTCCAATTAATCGTCGTATCTCTTCTTAGTTGTATTTGAACAGACATTTATAATAAATTATTTTTATGCGGATCCACCATTTATCCTAGTAGTTCCACCATATATAGTTCCACTATATCCACCATCTAAATTTAGGCTACCTATTTCACCGTTTTTACCGGAAGATCCACTAGTTCCACTTGTTCCCGTGTATCCGCTACTACCGTAATTCCAATCAATATCACCCATCATATTTATTATATTTGTGTTTCCACTATTTATAATACCATCTGATGTATAATATTTAGCCGAATTGATGCCAATAGCTACTGATGTATAATTACAATCAGTGTTTGGAATTCTCCCTTGTTGAGTATTACCAGTATAATCAAATGTAAAATCTATATTTGTTCTACCTGATACTAAACCTGTTATTGGTATTCCATTGGAATCATCAATTATGGTCGCTCCAGTTGTACCAAAAGTGTCTTTAAAATATAACCAATATTTTGATGTATTATCATTAATTAAATATTGCCCGAAAAAAATATTTCCACTAGACAAAATCCATTTTTTTTCTTTTATATATAAAATAAAAGAAAGTCATTTTAATATATAAATAAAAAATAAAATATAAGAGATATGGAATTTTGGAACAATAAAGAAAATGATAGTTTAAAATTTAAACTCAACAGTGAAGGCATCGATATCAATAATATTGAACCGAGACTTATTTTAACGACAAAAGAAAATAAAAATTATTTATTTCTTGGAAAAGTGGAAAAAGATATATGCAAATTTGAAATTCCTAAATTAGAATCTTATGAAAAAGGAGAAGAAGGGAAAATCAAATTTGAAATTGTTACTGAAGATTTGTATTTTCCTGTTTGGGAAGATAAATTTGAGATAAAAACTAAAGCTTCAATAAAAATAGAAGAAATGATTGAAAATATTAAAAAAGACGAAGAATCTAAAAAATTTTCAGTTAAAGCTGTATTAGAAACAAATAACGTAAAAGAAAAAAAAGAAGAGCCTTCAGTTATAAAAGAAAAAAAAGAAGATAAAAAACTACAAAAAAATAGAATTTTGAAAGATCCTCCAATTAAACATTTTAAAGACTTTATTTAATCTTTAAATTCGTATGTATATTCAGTTTTTACTTTACCCTTTATTTTTCCTGGAACTTGTTTAGAACCAGTTATTTTAAGTAAATCCATATCATAATAATATTCATCAACTTTTCCGATTGTCTTATTCAATTCAAATCTATGATATATATCTGGCGATTTTATTCTATTTTTATCATGATAAACGTCTACAGCGTATTTATTCCATACCCATGTATTTAATGGTTTTGAAAAGACACAATCTTTTTTATCATAATATTTTTTACTATATTCAGAATATACGATGTTTTTAGAATTTGGAAAAGCATAAGATCCATTATATGATAATCTTAAAGCATCGTCTCTATGACAATATCCGTTATCTACATCGCACCAAACGGCTTGACTTTCTGCTATATCTTGATTATTATAATCATCATGCACTAACGGATCTTCATAATCATCATCCCAATCGTCGTATTCCATATAACGTCCTTCTGTATCCGTTAATGTATACAACGTCCCAAGATTTTCAGTAGATTTTTCAGATCTCAATAAAGATTTTTCAGGATAGTAATATCTCATCGTATCTAAATAGGGATATAAATCAAAATCGGTATTATCTAATTTGACTTCCAAAACTGATGTCTCTTTTATACCGGTCGGAAAAGAAAAATTAGTTTCGCCATATTTTTGCACCTTTTTGTGAATCCATCCTTGTCTTTTAGCGTAATTAGTAAACATTATTTCATCTGATTCTTTATTAGTATATACTCTATCCATGAATATAGCTCCATCGGGGGTCGATAACTTCCAAACTATAGCTCTTCCTTTAATTTTATCATCATCTTTCACTTTAAGTATCAACAATTTACATTGTTCTGGGTTATTTTTATATATGTTAAAATATCTACCACATTCACCATCGCTCATACAAGAACCACCTAAAGTACCATCAGTACTAACGTAATTTTTATAATTATACCAGAATATTATATCGTCACCATCGACCAATTCAAAATTACCTGATTCTGTCTCTTCATTTATTACGGTTTTAAATTTATTAGAAAATTTTTCAATTGATTTATCACTAAAACTCGGCAAAACTTGTTTTATAAATCTGTTTAATTTTTGACTAACTCTTAGTCTACTTGTCCAATATTCTTCTATTGGTTTATTTTCTTTCTTTAATCTATCTACTCTATTAGATTGAAGATAAGTAATTGAATCCGGTTCATTTTTATTTACATCTATATACGATATATCGTATAGATTATTAGATTTTTCCAAATCTAATAATCTTTTTGATATATTACTCTGTTTTATATTCAAAATTTCACCAAGAATTTTTCTAAAGTTATCTGAATAAATTAATTTTAATTCTGGTTGTTTAACCTTTTTTTCACCTTTGGATGCTGGCGATGCATTTTCTTTCAAATAACTGAAAAAATCTTTAATATCTTTTCTATACATTTATCCATTAAATTTATTTTTAAAATTTCATGTCGGCCACATCAACTCTAAAGTCTTTTTCTCCTTTATTATCAAAAGAAACTTTTACAATGAGTTTATCAGGTCTCATACCTATAATTTTACCTCTACCGAATATAGGATGATAAACCACTAATCCTTCTTTCATATTCTTATCAGTTAACTTCCTAGTACCGGATTCGATTTCTTTCTTATATTTAAATTCGTAAGTTAAAAATTTATTCATAGGCATCATAAATCTACTGCCTTCATCGGTTTCAACAACAACCTTATCAGCAACTTCAGTAACCTTACCGAACTCTTCATTCCCACTTTTAGTATACAATATCAAACCGACTTTAACAACATCTTCAGTAACATCAACCATACCATTATTGTCGATATCTTCATGTTTTTTAACTTTAGATGGATCAAAATCTGGACAAGTCCAGAATCCAATATAATCCACCCATATAGCTTCACTTTTCAAACAATACGTTTTATCGTATTCACACCATTGAGAGTCAACTACTTTTATTCTATTACCGAGATAATCATTAACGTATACTGTATTTGGGGGCAATTGACCAGGACCTGTCGATACAGATCTATTCCAATTGGTTTTTGTACCACTCTGCCACCATCTTCCATCTTCCCAATCGTCGTATTTATAAGATCTCCCATAACCATAATTTCTTCTTTCAATTTTAGTTGGATCTCTTTTAACCGGAAGATTCTGCCAATCTATTTTGCAACAAGCGTCAGCTAATTTTTGCAAAAATTCAACATCTTGTTTTTCTCTTATATGATGTTGTTCATCATAGCCGACAGATAAATTAGTACATTCAGGATATAAATCAACGAATTGATGAGAATCAGTGACAAGACCGCCTTGATCTTTGACATATTTAAATCCACCAGCAGCATTCAATTGTTTCGCCAATTCATCGGCAAATTCATCGGAACAACATCTTTCACCACACTGAAAAGTTATAACACTATCAAAACCTCTTCTGTCTAGGGATATTATTTTATTTAAATTTTTATATAATTCATCTTCTTTGTGTCCTTCAATATATCTTTTTAATGCACCAGAACCAACACATCCACGCTCTTCGCCTAAGAAAAAACAATATAATCCATTAACTTTATTTTGTATCATATGAATCATTATAGCTGCGCCGGCTTTATCGTCACCCCCAAGAATTGTCTTGCCGTCAGTTTTTATAATTTTTCCTTCTTCTACGTGTCCAATTTCTTTTGGTTGTCCAGAATCAGCTGTATCTAAATGACAAGTAAACATAACAGTGTTATTTTTGCTATCACCAATTATGTAATAATAATTTCCATGAGAATCTTTTTTCCATCCTTTTGGTAAATAAGGCTCCATGAGTTGTTCATGTCCCATCGGTGTTGTTGTACTTGTTAATTTTAAAAATAGGTCTTTAATTGCCATTTTATATTATATTATTTTTTCTCTATATATATATTAAATATTTTTTTTGATTATCCACTTTTTTTGCTCTTCATCATAAACCACGTCACTTTTTAGATAAATTATTCCATCAATATTAATAAAATCGTGATCTCGAGTAACATAAACATTTTTTCCACCATGTCTTATTTCCACTACATTATCCCTATGAATATAGACTTTATCTATATCTGACCAAATTAGAAAATGAGAATTTACAATTCTACCTAAGTTATCTATGCCAAATCCTCTTTTATATTCTTCTCTAAGATATTCTCCATTTGCAACTACTAGTGTAAGATAATCGTTATCTTCAAATTTTTCTACATCATTCGTTAATATTCCATTTTTCGGATTATAAAATTGTAATGTGTCTACATAAGGATAGTATCTATATTCATTGGGTTTTAAATTAACGCTCATAATTAAATTTTCCTTCTTACCATCGTTTATCACAGGGATAACACTACCCCCATATATCTGTTTAGATTTAAAAATATAATTATTTTTTAAAGCGTAATCTATAAAAAGTTTAATTTGCCAATCGTAAGTTGTATATATTCTATCCATGAATATTCTACCATTTGGGTCATCTAAATACCATAAATTAGCCCTGCCGTATATTACATCATCGTTCTGTTTTAAAATGAGCATTTTCATTTTTGTCGGATTTTCAGTATATAAACCGAAAAACTTTTCACATTGATCGTATTTCATACAAGATCTTTGTAATTGACCATTTCTATCATCACTATAATTACTACCCGAATAAAATTTCTTAACATTATCACCATCAATAATTTCAAACATATTGAAAGTTTTATCACCTTTTATTTCAACCTTATATTCATCAACGAAATTTTCTATTTCTTTTTGATCAAATTTATTTCCAAATAATCTATTTATGAATCTTGTTAATTTTTGTTCTTGTCTATTACTTATCCAACAGAGATTTATTCCTTCTTGTTCGCGATTTATTGTTTTATATTTATCTAAAATACAATTCACTTTATTTGATGTGATATAGGAAACCGAATCTTCTTTTTCAGATACGTCAACAAACGAAACTTCAAAATTTTTGCCTTGTTTCTCAAGGAATTCTGAAGCTATTTTAGACCCTCTTTTTTGTATATTATGTAAAATATCCAAAAATCTATTTGAATAAATAATTTGTACTGTGTTATCTTTTTTAGATTCCATCAAAAAATTATTAAAATTAAACATTAAATAAAGTGTTTTTTGTTCCTATATATTAAATTTAAAAATCAAAATCATTTCTAATCTCATAACCGCCAGCAACATCACATAAATCAAAATATTCATTACAACCGATTGATTTTAAATATTTTGGATCGTTTGTTAAAGTTCCGCTATTTGGATCGTAAAACCCCAAGTTATCTACAAAAGGAAATAATTCGTATTCTAATTTTTTAATATTAATTGTCATTGTTGTTCTTATAATTTTATTTGATTGTACAACTTGCATAACATTGTCCATACTTTCAATTTTATATAACCAATTATTTTTGATCGCTTGATTAATGAACATATTTAAAATAAAATCATTTGAAAAATATACTCTATCCATAAATATTTTTCCATTAGGTCTATCAAGAAACCATAATAATGATCTTCCTAATATCTTTTCTTTTGTTTCGTCTAATAATATCAATAATTTTATTTTGTCTGGATTTTTAGTATATAAATTCAAGAACGATTGACAAAATCTGTGTCTCATGCATGAATTACCGAGATTTCCACCGCCACTTGAATAGTTATCATGATAATACCATTTTTTCAAATCTTCACCCTCAACTATTTTGAAATTTCTGTACATTCCTTTAGCCTTAATTATAGCTTTATAATAGTTCACGAAATTTTCAATTTCTTGTGGTTGAACTTTATCCCCTATAAGTCTATATATTAATCTACCTATTTTAATTTCTGTTCTCTGCGGATCTGTCCAGCAATTATTCAGATCAGTTTCATTATTTAATAGATATTTATTTATTTTATCTGATTGGATAAATGATACTGTATCATCTTTATCTGTTCTATCTATGTAACTTTCTTTAAATTTTACCTTGTTTTTTGTTAATTTAATTAAAATTTGAGATACGTTATCGTTTATTTTATTTATTATTTTTATAAATCTTTTAGATAAAACTAATGGATAAATGTCTGGATTTGATATGTTATTATATTTCTCTATACCCATTTTTTGAATTTGTATTTAACATTATATATTTTATTTTATAAATGGTTTTTTCTATCAAAGAATATCATATTTGTTCCCACCATCTTCTATAATCATAATTCATTATTTTATCTTCATGATTTTCTTTTCGGGGTTTTATTTTATCTCCAATTAGCTCTCTTAAAATTTTTGATGATTTTATTGCTTCGTCCAATATATATCTATCTTGATTTTTAATTTTTTTTATGAGTTCTTCATCATATTCATCTTTAAAATAATAAACATCATCTATTCCCTTTATCATCAATGTTTTCAAATAATAATTACCATCTAATCCTAAAACAAAATTTTGTTCAATTTCCTTTTTTAAGAAATAATCGAAAGTGGTTTTATCTTTTGATAAAAAAACTTTATGTATATCATTCTTTTTAACAAAAGATTTCAATTTATAAGAATATACTGATTCACGATTGTTTAAAAACTCACCATAATACGTTGAATATCTTAAATACGCTGGTAAGCAATATTCGTCGATCTTTTTAATGAAAATAGCATTATTCTTATGTGTGTATCCATCGCCATAATAACAATATATTGAATCGTCGACGTTTATGAATACGTTGTTTACTATATCAAAAACAAAATTTTCGTTACCTGAATCTTGACCGTTAATTTCTCTCAATTTAACGACTTCGGAATTATCAATATAATCTTTTTCTAAATTGGTTAAATATTTTTGTTTTTTATTATAATATAAAAGTGTATCAATGTATGGAAAATATTCAAAATCCCCTTTTATATTCACTCTCATTTCAATAAAAACTTCTTGATTATCCTTAACAACGTTAACGGCATCAAAAGTTTGTTCATTTTTAAATAACCATCCATTTTTTTCTGCATGTTTTTTGAATAAAAATGTATCAGATTCATCAATAGTATAAATGCGATCTAAAAACCAAGTATCATTTGGATTATTCAATTTCCACAATATCGCACGTCCTTTTAATAAATCATTTTTGCTATCTAACAATATTAACATTTTTATTTTATCTGAATTTAATTTATATAAATCTAGATAATTTGCACATTGATCATAACGCATACAAGATTTATTCAAAGATCCGCTGCCCTTATCATATCTTCTCCCGTTATAGTATTTTATGATATCCTCACCATCGACTATTTTGAATTTTATATTTTTAAGCATATTTTTACGCTCAGCCTTATACAAATTCACGAATTTTTCAATTTCAATTGGTTTGAAATTTGGTGCCAATTTAATTATCAATCTACCTATTTTGACTTCATTTCTCGATGAACTTGACCATAACAATTCATTAATATTTCTTTTATTTTCATTATTTTGTGTTATTTGTTTAAATTTATTTGACTGAATAAAAGATATTTGATCTTCGGAATCAGTTATGTCAAGATAAGAAAATGGATAAACATAATCGTTATTGTCTTCCAAATTAAGTATAAATTTGGAAATATTATCATATCTAGATAATCTAATTAATATTTCTCTAAATCTAGATGACAAATTAATCATTAAATTGGTATTTTCCATAAAAGTGTTTTTATTTTTTAATATATAAGCGAAATACGGATTTTTAAATTTATTTACAAAAATAATAAAATTATTTCAATCAAAAAAATTTTATTATTTTTGTAAAAATAAAAGAATATGAAGAAACATGGATATTAGAGAAAAATTTTTACAATTAACATCAAAAACCTATCCTATCGGTAAAGAAAAGGATGTATATTCGTTTCTTTCTGAAGAATTCAAAAAAGACCCATATGATAATTTATATCATATAATAGGATCACCTGATATATTGTTTTGTGCCCATTTAGATACTGTCGGTGGTCCTGATTCTATTAATATAATTCATGAATTCGACGGAGACATAATAAAAACTAACGGAAAAACGATTCTCGGAGCCGACGACAAAGCCGGTGTCGTTATAATGTTAGAGATGATTGAAAAAAAAGTACCAGGATTTTATTTATTCACTGTTGGTGAGGAAAAAGGATGCCAAGGATCTAGTAAATTATCTAAAAAAATGGAAAATAAACCAGATGATAAATTCAAAAACATTAAAAAAATAGTAGCATTTGATAGATCTGGTTACAAAAGCGTTATAACTCATCAGATGCAACAAAGGTGTTGTTCTGACGATTTCGCCAACGATTTAGCTGCAAAATTAAATAAATTCGGATTTAGTTATCAATTAGATCCCGAAGGTTATTATTGTGATTCTGCCGAATTTGCTGATATTATTCCGGAATGTACAAATATATCTGTCGGTTATTTTGATCAACACAATAATAATGAAAGACAAGATATAAATTTTTTAATTAGATTGGCTGACGCTTGTTGCAAAATAGATTGGTTTTCATTGCCGATTAAAAGGGATCCAAAAAAAGTTGAATATATAGATAGTTACTATTTTAGTAAAAAGAAAAAGATTTCTGAAGTAGATGATGAACAAGAATTTGATGATTATGATTTTCATCCATTTGACATAGGCGAAAATAAAGACATTGAAGTATTTTATTTTCAAGATATTAAATACGATTTCATATCTGATGTATCTTATTTAGAAGGACAAATTGTAGATATTACTCTATCACAAAAAAGAAATGAATATGAATTAAATCTAATAACTGATTATATGACGAAAAATGATATATATTACGATTATACTACATGGGACGGACTTATTCTAGTTATAGAACATGATAATCATGAGACAAAATTAACGAGAAATGATTTGTTAAAATATATTCCGCAATTAAGTATAGATTTTATAAAAAAACAAAAAAAATAAAACAAACCCCATTGTTTATAATATATAAAATAAAAAGATAATTATGTTTGTATATGAATTATTCGATATTAGAAAAACTTTAGATAAACTATCAAATCAAGAAGGAATAGATTTCGCTTATGCCATTTTTAAAAATAAACAAATCATAGATAATAAAACGATGGAACTTGATTTTATTAAAAACGTTTCAAAAGAAATAATAGAATATGAAGAAAAAAGAATAAAAATTTGTGAACAATATTCTAAAAAAAATGAAAATGGTCAATCAATAATAGAAAATGATACATATTCAATAATAGAAGATTCACATGAAGAATTTGAAACAAAAATGAAACAATTATATGATGAATATAAAATTCCGATTGAAGATAGACGTCAGCAAATCGAAATATTTAATAAAAAAATGAACAGTGAGTGTGAATTAAATTTTTATAAATTAAAAAAAGAACAAATTCCTAATAATATAAAAACAGCAACAGATTTAGAAGAAATCGCCTTTATGATCGAATAATTCAAGAAAATTTTTTTTATTCTATAAAAATTATTATTTTTGTATTAATGATTAAAATCTTTAAAACCTTTAAAATCTTTAAAAATGTTTAATAATATTCCTTCCAATCCCATCAGAAGGATATAAAGTCAAATCAAAATCAAAAATTCTTTATGATACTATCAAAGAAATGCCTCGAAGTTGTCCCCTTTGACCCATGAAGCCGGATTTACTTGATACAATTAAATATAATTAAAATGAAAAATGGAATAAAAATTTTATTTTTGTAAAAGTTAAAACAAAACATTATGAGCAAGTTATCTATTTTGGAGTTAGTTAAACTCCGTGATTATTGTAAAGAAAAATTGGAGAGAATCCATAGTAAATACCACGAACAAGGCACCATTGATGATGTCAAAACAACCACTAATATAGAGTGGAAAAATGAAGCAAATATATATTTGCAAGGAGTTACCAAAGAGTTATTAGCTGATAAAGAATCCGTAAAAATGCAGAACCAATCGATTCGATTAAATTTTTTATGATTGCTTCTATTTTTTACTACAATCATAAATCCCAAACACCCCACATACATCAATTATAGGAAAGAAAGGTGGTATGACAATAATAAAATTCAATAAATTCAAAATGGAAAAAGGTTGTTTTTAATACCTGTAATTTTTATTAGTCTTGCGGCATTTAATCATGGATCTTACATTATTTTTTTCTGTCGTTCCCAATTCCAATCCAGCATTTTTTCTTTTCATAACCACCCCCTCAATCATATCGATTTTAGTAAAATTATCCCACAAATTACAGAAATCGGAATAAAAAGTTTTGGTCATATATATATTATCTGTGATTTTATAAGAATATTCATTTTCATCAATGAATTTAAACATATCATAAAGAATATCGATTCTTTCTTGAAAAGTCGAACCAATTAAATGTTTTCCATCTAAAACAATAATATCAAAAATCACTAATTTGTGATTGAAAATATTATTTGTGTGGTCTTTTTTAGACTTGTTCATGTACTCACCAACAATTAGATTCATATCATTATTAGATATGATGGATTTAATTTCATCTGATGAAATTCTAAATCCAGTTAAAGGTTGTTTGTGACGATTCATGACATCGAAACCATTACCAATATAGATTTCAGTACAACTTCCATTAAACTTAGGTTGAGCCAAAAAGATTCCGTTATCAAAACTTTGCAGTCCTGATCTCGGAATCTTATTTTCTGGTCTTGGAGGATAAATATAATTTATCATATTGATTGATTTATATCATATTTACATATCTTTTTCATCACTTTAATTAAAATTAGAATTATTGATTATGATTGTGTTTTTGCACCTTTCATAGCGAAAATTGGTTGAATATCTCTGATAAAGTCAAATACTTTACCTTTTCCCCAAGTAAAAGCTTTTTCAATAGAACCCTTACTTACAGAATAAGCCACCTTAGCTTGAATGAGTTCAGATTTATCGTCATCACTGATATCATCACTATTTTCAATAAGATTTGAAAGAACTTCACCGTATTTGTCAACTAAAACAGGATTAAGAACAAATTCAGTTTTCTCAGTCACTACGTCGTCACCATAAGTATCTTTCAAATCATTGAAACGACTTTCATCACATTTAATATATTTATCCATCGGAACAAACATAACTGAAGCTTGTGAATCGGAAGAAAGAATAAATGAACCAGGATATCCACCGGTTTTAGTATAAGTATCGACAAAAGCTTGAATACCAACTTCTTTCACGTACCCTTGAGCTATTGCCAACTGAGCTTCCAATAGGTCGATTTGTTCCTGAAGTTTGGCAATTTGAACAAGATTGTTGTCAAATTCTGATCCATTAATAGTAATGTTCAGTTTATCGTTTTTCTTTTCAGCCACTTTAGCTGCTTTGACTTTTGCTTTAGCGAATAAATTACCTTTTGGAGCCATTTTTTTTGTTTTTTAAGGGTTGGTTATCTATTTGATTGAACAAAGATACATCAATATTTCAATATAAAAAAATCATATTGAAAAAAATTTAATCAATAAAATCAAGTGTTTTAAAAAAAGTAAATTTAAAAAATTTTAAATAAATAATTTGCTCAAAGACTTATGATCCACAATATTTCTTATAGCTCTAGATAATAAAGTACTAACTGATAATACTCTAATTTTATCATTTTTTTCCTTCAAGTGGATTGTGAAAAATAGAAAGAATTAATTTAAAAATGGCATCAATTTTTCCTTTTTTGATGAATTTATGTGTTTTTTTGTTATACACAAATTTGAAATATGTCCAATTTTTTCCGGTAAAGATATTATTTAAAAATCCATATAATATACTATCTTTATGATCTATTGTAGGGTATAATCTATCCGTTGATTTTAATGATAAATTATTTTTTATATATTCATTATCATAATAATCATATCCGTTCCATTTTTCAAATATTATCTTTTTCCACTTATAAGTTTCATTTTTAACTCTTCTTTTATATAAACACAGATCAGAAGTCAATTCGTCGGGAGCCATTATTCCATTTTTTATTTTTGATATTTTAACCTTTTCTTTTGTGGAATTAAGATACATTAAATTTTCAACACCATATTTATCAAATATTATTTTTTAAAAAAAATCATAGAATTCTTTAGATTTCATGTGATGTGGAACATTATATTTTTTCATATTGGTTTCTGATGTCTTTTCTTTAAACTCGTCCGTTTGAAAAAAATATTCTTTATTATATTTACTCATACAAGTATTTTTGATTTTTTCTTTAATCTTTTTTGTTTTTAATGAACTAGTCTCACCATATTTTTCTAAATTCGTTTTTTTAATTTTTTCAATTGCACATTTTTTAGAACACGATTAGTATCCATATTTGTTGATATTTTTTGTATATTTCTGATATCTCAACTGTTTTTCAGTTCCACAAACATCACATTTAACATCAACGAATGACATCGATTTAATAGTTAAATCTGAAATTTTAACACTAATAAATTTTTAACTCTTGTATCATATCCCTTATTCAAATAATATTTAAGAATTTTAGGTATAACATAAATTTTCACACTCTCACTTAATATCATATTTAATTATATTATTTTTATTATTATCGCACCATTTTTCAATAATTCCGCAAATTAATTTTGATTTATTAATGGACAATTCGTCACATATATTATTAAATTTTTTTAATAATATTTCATCAATAGTTATTGTTAATTTTGTTTTTGTTATCATAAACTTTTATTTTATTCATATATATATTTAAAAAAATATGTATTTTTTCTACTTTTACATATTTTTTTAATTTGAAATTATTGTCTTTTGTAAAAAAAAATCTAAAATGAGAAGAATTAAAATTTTTTCCGGTTCGGCGAGTATAGATCTCGCTAAACAAGTAGCATTCAACCTAGGTACAACTTTAGGTAAAATTAGAATCGAGAAATTTTCTGATGGCGAATTTCAACCTATTTATGAGGAAAATCTAAGAGGTCGATATGTTTATCTTATTCAATCTTGTTATCCGCCTTTTGATAATTATTGGGAACTATTTCAAATGATTCAAGCCGCAAAATTAGCATCAGCGAGTAAGATTATTGTTTGTTTAGTATATTATGGTTATGAACGACAAGATAGAAAGGATAAACCCAGAGTTGGGATAGGTTCAAAATTAATATCCAAATTTTTAGAATCTGCTGGTGCGACAAGAGTTGTTACAATAGATTTACATGCTGATCAAATCGGCGCTTTTTTTGATATACCATTTGATCAATTATTTGGCACTTATGTATTTTGGCCTCATATTGAAAAAATGATAAAAAACGGCGAATTAAAAAATCTTCAATTTGCATCGCCTGATAATGGTGGTGTTAAAAGAATGTCGAGATATGCCGAAAAATTTGATACCGATTATGTTATATGTTCTAAACAAAGAAAAAATAAAAATGAAGTATCTTCTATGATAGTAATTGGAGATCCAAAAGATAGAGACGTTATTATAATCGATGATATGGTTGATACTGCCGGAACAATTTGCAGAGCCGCTGATTTAATGATAGAAAAAGGAGCTAGAAGTGTTCGTGGTATGGTAACACATCCTATATTATCCGGAAATGCTATAGAAAATTTAGATAAATCTAAAATAACAGAAATTTTTGTATTAAATACAATACCACTAAAAAAAGAACATTCAAAAATTAAAGTTTTGGACTGTTCAAATATGTTAGCAAAGGCAATTAAAAAAATTGACGCAAATAAATCATTAAGCTCACTTTTTTTAAAATAAAAAAACGTAACTTACTATTTTTAATATATAAAATAAAATGATTCCAAATGTCTGGGATACAAGATTTAACTTCATCTATAACAAAATTAGACAAACAAATTCATACGTTAGGAACTAATATAAACACCCTTAGTTCCGTTTCTGCCACTAAACCAAAGTATGCTCTTATGACAAAAAGACAAATAGCCAAAAGAATAATTATGATGGGTGGCGACATTATGGGGTCTATACCCATACCAAACCCTCCCACACCACCACCACTACCAGGCGGAGTTCCATCTCCACCAAAACCAAATCTTCAAATGGATGAAAAAACAGCCCATCTTACAGTATATGGTAAATTTTTATACGGTCCTGACGGAAAATTAATTGACAACGAAGAATTATTTCCTGATTGTGTAGCAAAACCCGGCGAAGGAATGAGCGGCGTCAATAATATGCCAGACTCATCTCCGATGTTGAGAGATATTGAAGATATGAAAGAAGAATTTGAAAAATCTATAAACGGATTATTGTTAAAAGTTGGAGAAATCGGACACGCAGCAGGTGACATGATGATACAATTAATTTTGGCGATAACATCATTAGCTGCAGCTGCAACAATACTACCACCAGGATCCGGAGTTCCTGTGGCCGTATCTGCTATAAAATCAATACCAGCTGCGTTTATGACATTCCAAACTAGATTAATACAAATAATTCCACTTTTAAAACCTCTAAGATATGCCAATGTTTTATTGGATGATTCAAGTGCCGGTCCTGTAATTTCATCTATAAATACTATGTTGAATGTGTTTTCAACACCTTTAGGTATAATAAACAACGCCCTATCTCCAGTCGCAGCACTAGCTGGCGGGGGAGGCGCAATTCCTCCTGTTCCAGGAGTAGATGCTCCTGCAGAACCAGTCGTTTTAGATCCAAAGGCAGAACCGAATATAATTACAACCAATGTCGGTAAAACTATTAAATTAAAAGCAAATGCTTCTAAGGGTTCATGGCAATATACTTATAAATGGTATTCTGACCCGGTTGGTTTTAGTGCTTATTCTGAAAATGATGATGTGACAGTGGATATGCTTCCACCTCTTGAAACCACAAGATATTATGTAGAAGTGACTGATATAAATAGTGGAGGGGTGACATATGGGGAAACTGTGGTTAATGTGAATTTATCCTGATTTTTTTGAAAAAATTGTATTTGAAAAATAGGAAATTAATTTCCGATTTCCTATTATTATGAAGGAATGTATTCCATTTTTTGGACGTTGATAATGATCTATTTTCATCAATTTTGTTTTTTTATATAATCCTATTTTAAATTTGTAAATTTACCCCAAATCAATTTTGAAAAAATCATCACTAACAGGCAAACAATCAACAAATGTCACCTTAGTGTTTTCTTTAAAATCATATGTTTTAATATTTGGTACTTTAGTGTGACCGACGACCTGATGAAAACCTTTTAGCGGTTTAGTGTATAATTCTACTTTATCTGCCCAAAGAGGACCACCCTCTTTTGATTTACCACCACGATGATGACTAACTGCAAATATTGGATCATAATTAAATTCAAACATAAGATTTAGATAATCTTGTGTGTTATTACAATCATCGATAAGATCTGTGAAACGAGTGATCTTATATTTATCTATAACTGGTAAAGCATAATATTTCCACCATCCGTCATGAATTCCTGCGTGTGTCCAAATAACATTATCGTGTTGATAAGCCAATTGAAACAACCTGTAATTATCATTAAATAATTGATATAAATCAGGAGCCATGGTGAACCTATATCCTGTAATTTTATCATCATTTTTTAAATATGCAACGTCGTGATTTCCCCAAAGTAAAATGACATCATCGGGATAATCTTTTTTTAATTGAATTATTTCTTTTAAATTATGAAAAATTTCAAAGTTAGTAAGACCAAAACTATCCACATAATCACCAATAAAAACCACTTTATCTATTGTTGTATCCAAATAACATCCCAATATTTCCCCATTATCTTGATCTACTTGATATACCGCATTTTTCCATTTTTGACTTCCGTGAACATCACCTATAGTAACTACACGCATAAATGTTTTTCTTTTGTTTTACAAATATAAAAAAAATTAACCAAATAAAAAAAATATATTTATCATAAGTTATATTTTTTTGCAGCTAATCTTTCTGGATATGAATTATAATACCATTTCCAATAAGATTTTAAATTATCATAAGGTAAATTATTATGATCACATTCTAAATATTTTAATGTTTCTGGTAATTCTGGTAATTCAGTTAATTTATTATTAGAACAATATAAATATTCTAATGTTTCTGGTAATTCTGGTAACTTAGTTAAATTATTATTACTACAATATAATCTTTCTAATCTAGGTAATTCAGGTAATTTAGTTAATTTATTATCTGAACACCATAAATATTCTAATATTTCTGACAATTCAGGCAATTCAGTTAATCTATTATTATTACAATATAAATATTTTAATGTTTTTGGTAATTCGGGTAATTCAGTTAATCTATTATTATAACAATATAAATATTTTAATGTTTTTGGTAATTCGGGTAATTCAGTTAATTTATTATTATAACAATTTAAATATTGTAATGTTTCTGGTAATTCTGGTAATTCAGATAATTTATTATTAGAACACCATAAACTTTCTAATGTTTTTGGTAATTCGGGTAATTTAGTTAAATTTCTACCTGATAAATTCAATTCAGTAACTACGTTTTCAAATAGTTTATATTTCTTAATATATTTCATTCTATTATCTTAAAGTTTCTGGATCGGATACATGCATTATAATATCATCATCTTTTTCTTTTTCGTCTTCTTCTTTTTTCTGTTTTAATATGCTTTGTGGACATTTTGCACCGTAAGTTCTTTCCCACCCATAACCTGAACATCTATCAGCAATTTCGCCAGTACTGAAATTCACATACATGGTATCGAATGCGCAATAATAAGGAAACCTTGTTTCTTTTATTTTAATTCTAAAAGTACCGCTTCCACTCATCATTGGAATCGCGTCATATTTCTTTTTTAAATAATCACGAATCATCGCGTCATATTTACCACCACTACCACCAGCACCATAATAATTGCCCCACACAGTATAAAATTGACCCTTTTTAAATTCACCACTATCTACTGTTTGAATTCCTTGTTGAAAAGTTCTTCTTCCCTTTATGACTCCATCTTCAAAAACAACAACAACCCCTATATTTTCAGGATTTTTTGTATATATATCATACCTTTTTTTATCTGGACTAATTACACTACCCCTATCATCTCTAATAAAATTAGCACACGAATTATCCAATGTACGAGGATCTAGTTCACCAGTATAATTAAATGCTCTCAACATTTCTTCTCCCCTGAATTCAACAACATCAGATGGATTTAAAATAGCATTCAATTTATTAACAAATAATTCTATATCAGTCTGTTTTAATACTTCATTTAAATAAGATTCTTTATAAATATCTTTAATTGCCTTTTTTATGTTCAATTTTTGTCTTCTACTCGATTCCCATTTATCGTCTTCACTGAAATATCTGGATTTTAAAAAACTAATATTACCTTCATTATCAATATTTAAATAATCAATTGGTTCTTCCACTAAATATTTCTTCTCAATACCATTTATCAAATTTAAATATAAATCGGCCAGTTTATATCCTGTTAATTTTTCTAACATATTAACTAAATCTGATTTTAAATGAAAAATTATCTTTTCATCCGAATCTGATTGTGAATTCTCATTTATGAATTGTAAATATTTTTTTATTTTCATTTTCTATTTTTAATTTTTTATCTCGACATTTTAAACCAAGCTACAGTGCTCTGTTCTTTTATATATGCCTCGACCTTTTCTACCATTTCTTTACCATCCGATATTATATCACTGGCATTATAAGTGAAATTACCAGGTAAATTAAAATTAAAACGACCTATTAAAGCTCCCATTCTCTGTCTAGATAAACCCATAACGTATCTTTTGAACATTTCAAAATCAAATAATTCCTCCTCCTGTATTCTGACCCAACATTCTAACATTAAATTCGATTGATCTTTTATTTCAGAAAGAAAATGCAACCTCTTATTAATAGGATTAAAACTATGCATTATCGTGTTTTTAGTTAATTTATTTATTTCATCAGCAAAGTAACTGATAGTCGAACGATAGAGGGCCAAGTCACCGGCCGTAGTTACAAAACTTGTTAGGAATGGTTGGTTGGTGACTCCGAGATTAATGGATAAATTTGGTGCTTGAATACCCAATCTAAACAATGAAGTGTCTTCCATTTTAACTATTTTTGTAATGTTTTCAACTTCTTCGGGTAGTAAGAAATATTGAAACATCGAATACGTTTCTCTCATGGCTCTATCGTATTTCAAAAAATAATAAGATTTTTGGACAGCGAATTGATAATTTTTATAAAACCATTCTAGTGCGATTTCTTTTATCATACGTTTCACTTCTTGATCAGGTAAAACTTTAGGCAGAGCCCCAGAAAAAGTCAAATCTTGTTGAACTATGTCTATCAACTGTTCTAATGTTATTGAAGCCATTGATATATTTTTTCTATTATATATTAAATAAAATAATTCAATTTTTATTTAATAAAAAACTTTTATTATCTTTATATTTATATAAGAATAATATGTTAATAGACCAAAAAATAACAATTAGAGTTGATCCTAAATTAGATAGAACTTATTTTAAGTTAGGATATTATGATAAAAATGAATTTAAAGATCCTTTTGATTTAGAAATTGACATTAAAGATCTTATTTCGAGTTCTAGAATATATGTTAATGTTAAATGTGATATTTGTGGAATTGAAAAATCCATACAATATGTAAAATATAATGAAAATATTAAAAATTGGGGAATTTATGCTTGTTCTCCTAAATGTGCATCTTTTAAGAATAAGTTGACTTGTAAAGAAAAATATGGAGATGAAAATTATAATAATAGAGATAAATGTAAAGTAACTTGTGTGGATTTATATGGTGTAGATAATGTTCAAAAAAATAAAGAAATTAAACAGAAATCGGTTAATACTATTAAGAATAGTTATGGTTATGAACCAATAATGCAAAAAGTTAGAAATAAAAATTTAGAAAATCATGGTAAAGAACATGCTCTACAAATAGACGAATTTTATCAAAAATCTTTAAATACTAAAAAAGAAAGATATGGCGATGAAAATTATAATAATAGGAATAAATGTAAAGTGACCTGTATGGATTTATATGGCGTAGATAATGTTCAAAAATCCGCGTATATGATGGAAAAGAAAAAAAATAAAATACTTTTGGAAAATCCTGATATAATATCAATTGATGATCATTTTAACTATACTATAAAATGCGATAATAATCAAGAGCATAATTATGAAATATATGCTGGATTATATTATAATAGAAAACTATCAAAAACAATATGTTGCACAGAATGTAATCCACCAGGGTCTAGTAAATCTGGCACAGAAATATTATTATATAATTTTATAAAAGAAAATTATAATGGATTAATACTAAAGGATAAAAGAACTATCATACCTCCAAAAGAAATAGATATTTATTTACCAGAATTAAAAATAGGATTTGAATATAATAGTTTATATTATCATTGCGAAAACTTTGTTGATGAATATTACCATTACAACAAAACGGAAATAGCCGAAGAAATGGGCATTAATCTTGTTCATATTTATGAGGACGATTGGTTGTATAAACAAGACATTGTTAAATCTAGAATATTAAATATAATAAGCAAAACGTCAAATAAAATTTTTGCACGTAAATGTGAAATAAGAGAAATTGAAAATAATCAATTGGTGGTTGATTTTTTGAATATAAATCACATTCAGGGGTTTGTCGGTTCTAAATTTAAAATTGGATTATTTTATGATAATGAATTAGTGTCTTTAATGACATTTGGATCCCTTAGAGTATCTATGGGGCAAGATTCAGTTGATGGTTCTTATGAGATGTTAAGATTTTGTAATAAATTAAATACCAATGTTATTGGAGGAGCTAGTCGTTTATTTAAATATTTCTTCGATAAATACAAACCCATTGAAATTATTAGTTATGCTGATCGTAGTTGGTCCATAGGTGAATTGTATTTAAAATTGGGCTTTAAATTAATTCATAAAACAAAACCAAATTATTATTATATTGTTGATGGAATAAGACGTCACAGATTTAATTTCAGAAAAGACAAATTGGTGAAAGAAGGAGCCGATCCTAATAAAACAGAACACGAAATAATGCTAGAAAGAGGATTATTTAGAATATATGATTCGGGTTCCTATAAATTTCAATTTTTAAATTAATATATACATAAAATATATTATTAATTTGAACTATAATAGAATTTAGTTCAAATTGTAATTTTTTTTTTAAGTATTGAAAAAAAAAAACAAAATTGATGATAATAAAGAAATTTAGAATATTTAAAAAATCAAAACACGATTTTCCGACAAATTTTCGAGAGATTGATCCATATGGTGAGGAAGACTGGGACGATGATAATGATAATCAGATAATACGAAGAGCTAAAAAACAAAATAAACCATTAGATCAAATAACACATTTAAATTGTGCTTATAAAAATTTAACTAGTTTAGAAGGAATTGAACATTTAACAATTTTGAGAGAATTGATTTGTTTTGGTAATCAATTAACTAATTTAGAAGGCATTGAACATTTAACGAATTTAAGAGAATTGGATTGTTCTTATAATCAATTAACTAGTTTAGAAGGAATTGATCATTTAACTAATTTAAGATATTTACATTGTTCTAATAATAGATTAACTAGTTTAGATGAAATTGGACATTTAACGAATTTAAGAACATTATATTGTTCTAATAATAGATTAACTAGTTTAGAAGGTATTGAATATTTAAAGAATTTAAAAGAATTATATTGTTCTAATAATTTATTAACTAGTTTAGAAGGAATTGAACATTTAACAAATTTGAGATATTTATATTGTTTTAATAATGAATTAACTAGTTTAGATGAAATTGGACATTTAACGAATTTAAGATTGTTGTTTTGTTATAATAATCAATTAACTAGTTTAGAAGGTATTGAATATTTAACTAATTTAAGACATTTATATTGTTTTGATAATAGATTCACTAACGAATATAAAAAGTATTTAAGATCATTAAAAATAAAAGATTTA